>Ga0207719_100019_pt1 | contig 255274 bp, 263 predicted proteins | sample A23P1SouthBayCA_2_FD_187279 | JGI IMG/M metagenome (GOLD analysis project Ga0207719, IMG submission 187279) | Aerobic enrichment media microbial communities from Eden Landing Ponds, California, USA - A23 P3 (3) (SPAdes) | ecosystem: Environmental > Aquatic > Marine > Unclassified | place...
TGAGGTCCAAGGTGGTGGTTCGAGTCACCGGTCCGACCGGATGACATCGAACCACCGAGGCTCACATCAGATTCCGTCTTACGGCGGACCGCAGGGGTGGAATCCTCATGTTTCGTCCGGACCTGAACCGAGTAGGGCGACCCATATAAGCCCGTTGATCGGGCCTCGTTGGGTGGCCGAATCGTGCGTGTGGTCCGGGGCCGAGGGCATCGTCGCCCTCGTCGCCTTCGCATTACCACCGAACGCCCTTAACCACTTAAGGGCGTCGGAAGCGTCCCGCCGCCGGCAGCCGATTAGGAAGCAACCGGAACGAGTCCGGGTGTCCTCGTCGACGCCGACGACGCGCGTACTACAACACAAACCGGTGTGATAGATAAGGCCGTCGAAGTAGATCGCCGTACGTCAATGGATTTCATGGGAACGGACGACGATCAATGAGGGAAGCTATCGGAATAGAGAGAACGGTATTGCGTGGCTGGAGGCCGGTCGGTCATCCCTCGCTCGCACGGTCGGTCCCGCCGGGGAGCGGCCACGCGACCGGCCGTGGTCGGCGCACGAACAAAGCCCTGTCGGCACTAACCGACGGGGCACGGCTGGTCGGGGTGGCGTCAGTCCTCGATGTGTTCGATGCCTTTCTTCGAGACGTTGCCTTTCGTGATCTCCTCGCCCATCCAATCGGGCTTGTCGTCGGGTGCCTCCTGCTCCCACGCCCACGCCTCGAAGATGTGGACTTTGTCTGTCCCTTTCTCTCGGAGTCGAATCTCCGTCGAGTCGTCCTCGGCCTCGCTCTCCGAGTCGTCGGGGTCGAGTCGACGAGCAGCCTTGAGTGCCGCCTGCCGGGGCATGTTCCCCGAGTACACACTGTCCTCGTCTCCGTCCTCGCGCATCACGAAGTTTCGCTTACCGTCCTCTCGTACCATGATTTTGAACCTCTATGAGAAGCGAGCACATGGCACAACATAAATATATCGGCAAAACGAGGGCTCAACGGCTAATCGACGTATAAAGGAGGGTGTTCGGCCGTGATATCCGAATCGACGACTAGCGGGTTCGACAGTAGACAACCTTATGTGCGTGGTGTGGCGAAAGACGGCTAGACACCCCCGATGGTCCGGAAAAAGACGCTCAGTCCAAGCGGTGCCAAGGACGAGAACGGCGAATACCACAACGTCCACGTGAACCTTCACGAAGACGAACTCGCCGTGGCCGGGATGGACATCGGCGACGAGGTGTTCGTCCGGGTCCGCGACGGGAAGATAATCATCCAGAAAGCAGACCAAGACGACGTCGAACACGACTTCTGAGCCGATGCGCGGCCGACTGCGACGGACCAACATCCAATGAACGCATACGACCTGTGTAAGCCGCTCCTGTTCGCACTCCCGGCAGAGACGGCTCACCGAGCCACACACCGCCTACTCCAGACAGTCCAGCACACGCCCGCGGAGGACGCCCTCCGTGACCGGTATACCGTCAACGACGACCGACTCCAGACCGAGGCGTTCGGCCTCAAGTTCGACAACCCGGTCGGCGTCGCCGCTGGCTTCGACAAGAATGCCGAACTCCCCTCGGTGCTCACCGCACTCGGCTTCGGGCACGTCGAAGTGGGCGGCGTCACCGCCGAGCGCCAACCCGGCAACAGCCGACCGCGCCTCTTCCGTCTCCCGGAAGACGGCGCTCTCATCAACCGCATGGGGTTCAACAACGAAGGTGCCGACCGAATCGGCGCCCGTCTCGACGACGCGACCCTGCCCGACGCGCCCGTCGGCATCAACATCGGGAAGTCGAAGTCGACGCCGCTCTCGGAGGCCGTCGACGACTACTGTTACACGTACGAGCGCGTCGCGGACGCGGGGGACTACTTCGTCGTGAACGTCTCCAGTCCGAACACGCCGGGCCTGCGCGACCTCCAGAACCGCGAGTCCCTGGAGCGCATCCTCGGTGGCCTCTCCGACGCCGGCGCCGACCCCCTCCTCGTCAAGCTCTCGCCGGACCTCGCGGCACCGGCCATCGAGGAGGCACTCGCCGTCGTCGACGACCTCGACCTCGACGGCGTCGTCGCCACCAACACGACCGTAGAGCGTCCGGACACCCTGACGAACCCGAGCCGAGTCGAGCGCGGGGGCCTCTCGGGCAAGCCAATCGAGGAGCGCGCCACGGGGACGATCAAGTTCATCGCGGAACGCACCGACGTACCCGTCGTCGGCGTGGGCGGCGTCACGGACGCGGCGGGGGCCTACCGCAAAATCCGTGCCGGCGCGAGCGTCGTCCAACTGTACACCGGACTGGTGTACGAGGGGCCGAGTCTCGCACACGACATCAACCGCGGACTACTCGACCTCCTCGAACGCGACGGCTTCGACGCCGTCGCCGACGCCGTTGGTGCCGACCTCTGAGGTGTGCGAGTGGCGCCGCAGCGAAAGAAATAGCGCGATTCGGCGGAGCGATCAGTTCTCGACGATGACGACGGTGTCGCCCGCTTCGACCATCTCTCCCTCGCCGGTGTACTGCCGTTCTTCCTCGATTTCGAACATCTCGGGGGCGAGTTCGGCGTCCGCGGCGTGGAGGTGGCCGTCGACGACTTCGTAGTCACCCTCGGCGATGGCGGCCTCGATATCGGAGACCTGACTGCCGAACTCGGGGCCGACAAGCGAGTAATCGAGGTCGACGCCCGTCACAACGGATTCGACCGGCGGTTCCTCGTCGACGGAGGTCAGGTCGTCGACGTGCATCACGCGTTCGATGTCGGCGGCGAACGCCGCCACGTCGCCGTACACCCGAACGTGGACCACGTCGGCGTTCATCGACAGTTGGTGGTCGGTCTTGTACTTCCGGAGCGCGGCCACGACGGCCATCGCTCGCTCGCCGGCGTCAAGGTCAGCCTCGACGCCCAGCGGTTCGGGCCAGTCGGCGGTGTGGACGCTCCCCTCGCCGTACATGTCGCGCCAGAGTTCCTCGGTGACGTGCGCGAGGATGGGCGCGAACAGTTTACAGAAGCGCCGGTGAGCGGTCTGAAGCGTGTACGCCGCAGAGGGGTCGTCGCCGTCGCGGAGTCGCTGTTTGGCGATTTCGAGGTAATCGTCACAGAACGTGTGCCAGAAGAAGGAGCGAAGGCTGTCGCGAGCCTTCGAGAAGTCTCGGTTCTCGAAGTGCTCCGTCACCGTCTCGATTTGTTCGTCAAGTTCGGCCAAGAGCCAGCGGTCGATTTCGCGGAGGTCGGGTCGCGAGAGGTTCGACTCCGGCGTGAGGTCGTCGACGAGTTTCGAGGCGTTCCAGAGCTTGCGCATCAGGCGCTCGCCCGCGCGAAGTCCCTTTTCCTTGTAGGGCAGGTCGTCGCCGACGGCGCTCCCGGCGGCCCAGTAGCGCGCGGCGTCGACGGGGTACTGCTCTAGCACCTCGTCCGGGGAAACGATGTTCCCGAGCGACTTCGACATCTTCACTCGGTTCTCGTCGAGGACCATCCCGTTGACCATCACGCTGTCGAAGGGCACCTCGCCGGTGTGCTCGTAACACTTCACGACGGTGTGGAACAGCCAGAAGGAGATGATGTCGTGGCCCTGCGGGCGCATGTTCATCGAGTAGAGTTCGGGCCGCTCTATCTGCATCTCCTCGGCGTCCTCGTTCCACTCCCAGCCGGCGTTGATGAGCGGCGTCAGCGACGAGGTGGCCCACGTGTCGAAGACGTCCTCTTCGGGGACGAGTTCGTCGTGGTCGCACTCCGGGCAGTGGTCGACCGGCGGGTCGTCCGAGAGGGGGTCGACCGGCAGCTGGTCGCGGTCGGCGATGATCTCCGTGTCACAGGCCTCGCAGTACCAGACTGGGAACGGGATTCCCGACGAGCGCTGACGGGAGATAGCCCAGTCCCACTGGAGCCCCTCGATCCAGTTTTTGTACCGCGTGAACATCTTGTCGGGGAACCAGTCCATCGACCGGCCCGCCTCCAGATACTCCTCGGTCTTGTCGAGCAGTTTGATGTACCACTGCTCGGTGACGAGGAACTCGACTTCGGTGTCACAGCGCTCGTGGACGTTGACGACGTGCGTAATCGGTCGTCGGTCCAGCAGCGCACCGTCCTCTTCGAGGTCATCGACGATTGCCTCGCGGGCCTGGTCGGCGGACAGTCCCTCGTAGTCGCCGGCGACGTCGGTCATCGTCCCCGACTCGTCGATGGCGATGCGGAGCGGCAGGTCGTGAGCCTGATACCACTCGATGTCGGTCTGGTCACCGAACGTACAGCACATCACGATACCGGAGCCGGTGTCCTTGTCGACGCGTTCGTCCTCAATGATGGGCACCGTCTGGCCGAACAGAGGGATGTCTGCCTCCTCGCCGACGAGATACTGGTTGTCGTCGTCCTCGGGATGGACGAACACCGCCACACACGCCGGGAGGAGTTCCGGGCGCGTCGTGGAGATGGTGAACGTCTCGTCGCCCCCGGCGACGCCGAACTCGATGTCGTGGAAGTGGGAATCCTGCTCGGAGTCCTCCATCTCGACCTGCGAGATGGCGGTCTGGCAGTCCGGACACCAGATGGCGGGGGCGCGCTGGCGGTACTCGCGGCCCTGTTCGTAGAGGTCGATGAAGGAGAGCTGTGAGATGCGCTGGACTCGCGGCTCAATGGTCTGGTAGGTCTCCGTCCAGTCGATGGAGATACCCAGCGCCTGCATCTTCTCCGTGAAGTCCGCCTCGTATTTCGCGCAGACGCCGCGACACATCTCCTGGAACACGTCGCGGTCGTACTCCTGATGTTGGACGTCGAGTTCGTCCTCAGTCAGGCGCTCCGAGGCGATGCCGTTGTCGTCGTAGCCGAACGGGAAGAACACGTCGTCGCCCTGCATCCGGTTGTAGCGGGCGACGAAGTCCTGGAGCGTGAATCCGTAGACGTGGCCCCAGTGGAGACTTCCCGACACCGTCGGCGGCGGCGAGTCGATGGAGAAGACGGTGTCCGGATCTACAGCCCCGCCCTCGTAGGCGTACACATCCTCCTCGACCCACCGCTCCTGCCACTGTCGTTCGACCGTCTCCGGGTCGTATTCTCCGCTCGGCATTGCTCGCGTGAGGCTACCGGATGGACCGATGTTAAACGCCTCGGTTAGTGCGGGCCAAGCGGGAGAAATCGAGGGTCCGACGCGCCAGCGACGTTAGTCGAGCGCAGCCAAGCGGAACTCGAAGGCAGCGACCGGCAGTTCGAGGTCGTGTTCGACCAGCACTTGCGGATGTACCTCGCCGATGACGCCCACTGTCTCGCCGTCGATGACCACGTCGGCCGCACGGCCGTCGATGAACGTCGGATGCTCCGCCGCGGGCGTCTCGAGGTCCACGTCGAAGTCGTGACACAGCGCCGCGAGCCGCGATTTCGCGTCCTCGTACGTGGCGTCGTGGCGCGCGAGGACGCCGGCGACCGTCCGGTGTTCCGCGACGCCCGTGTTCTCGCTATCGTCGGCGTGGGCCGCCAGTCCAATCTCTGCGAGGTCCTGCGGATACGCCCGGTGGGTGTTGTTCTCCAACACCATCAGCAGCGAGGGGAGCGCCCATGTCCGGAGCATGGTGTAGTCCCCGCTGTAGGGTTCGGTGATGGTCACCGGTGGCTCGGCCCCGCGCGGGCCGTCGGTCTGCCCGCCGTCCAGCCCCATCCGGTCGTAGTTCTCCGCCTCGGATATCATGTGGAAGTTGAGCAGGTCCTCGAAGCCGAGGCCGACCAGCGAAGTTCGGGCTGCCGCTTCGAGTTTCGAGCGGTCGTGTCGCCCGCCAACCGTGGCCACGTCGGGATACTGCGGGTCAAGCTCGTTGAAGCCGTAGGCCCGCCCCACGTCGTCGACGAGGTCGAGGGGGTGGAGCACGTCCGTACGGTACGGCGGGACCGAAACCTCGTAGGTCGTGTCGTCGCCGGACGGCATGTCTTCCTCCCGGCGAATCTCCGACAGCGTCTCGTCGCCGGCGAGGTCGACGCCGAGTCCCGAACGCTCGAACAGGTCGACCGCGTCCTGGACCGAGAGGTCGACGCCGAGCATCCCCTCGATGCGCTCGTGGGAGACGGTCTTGGTCTCCACCTCGAAGTCCGGGCGAGAGAGCGTACCGTCCGGGTACGCGATTTCGACGTCCTCGATGGTCGCGCCGCGAGCGGCCAGCGCGTAGCAGATGACGTTACACATCCGGTCGATGGTCCACTGGTCCGTGCCGGTGAGTTCGACGAACAGGTCGCGGGATTCGGTCGACACCTCGGTCCGACTGCCGTTGATGACCGGCGGGAACGAGAACAGACCGATTTCGTCGTAGATGGCCGGATAGCGGTCGTACTCCTGCACGAGGTCGGCGTACGTCTCGCCGGTCGGGTGGTCGGTGAGCACCTCGGCGGGCGTCATCGCCGCGTCGGCGTCGAGGGGGACGAACTGGTCGCCCTCGGGGTCGATACCGCGGTAGGTGATGGACCTCTGTGTCGGCCCCTCGGACTCGTACACCGACCCCTTCAGCATCGTGAGGTCGTGGATGCCGATGGCGCCTTTCGCCCGCTTGCGCCCCATCGTCGCGTGGAGTTTCTCCTGCAACTGGATGAGCGAGTCGAGGGCTGCATCGTCCAAGTCGACGCCGCGAATCACGGCGCCGGTGACGTACGGTCGTTCCTCGGGCACCGATTCGTCGACCTCGATGGTCCACTCGGGATTGTTCGTGTTCGGGACGTAGACGCCCCGGTCGTCGCCGTACTGGTAGCGGAGCGAGCGAGCGACGCCCTCGACCGAGAGGCGGTCGAGGCGGTCCGGGCCGAACTCGAGTTGGAGGTCGCCGTCCTCCGTCTCGCCCTCGTACTCCAGGCCGAGGGCGAACAGGTCGTCTTTGAGTTTCTCGTCCGATTTCTCCTCGTGGCCCGTCAGTTCGCGGAGTTCGTCGGGGTCAACGTTGACGACGGGCATCAGTGAAGCACCTCCGTGTCCCGCAGGAGGTCGAGGTCACAGAGCGTCCCGTGCACGTCGCGGATGTCGTCGAAGCCGTACATGAGCATCAGGAGTCGTTCGAGCGCCAGTCCCCACGCCATCACGTCGCACTCGACGCCGAGTGGGCGGAGGACTTCCTCGCGGAACATGCCGCTGTTGCCGATTTCTATCAGTTCGCCCGTCTCGGGGTGGGTGCCGAACAGTTCGAAACTCGGCTCCGTGTAGGGGTTGTAGTGGGGCTTGAACTGCAGGTCGGTGATGCCGAACTGCTGATAGAACTCCTCGAAGGTGCCCATCAGGTCACGCACCGAGAGGTCCTCGGCCATCACCCAGCCCTCGATTTGGAAGAACTCCAGCAGGTGCGTCGGGTCGAGCGTGTCGTTGCGGTACACCTTCTCGACGCTGAAGAAACGCTCCGGCGGGTCGAGTTCGCCCACCTCGGTCCCGGAGAGATACCGCATCGAGAGCGAGGTGGTGTGACCGCGGAGGTCCACCCCGCGAGCGACCTCCTCGGTCCACGGCGAGTGATAGCCATCGCCGTCCTCGCCGACCCCCTCCAGATGCGCCGAGCGAACGCTGTTGAGGAGGTCCTCGGGGATATCGTCCATCGGCGGCACGTCGAGGGCGAACTGGTCCCAGTGGGTGCGCGCCGGGTGGTCCTGCGGCATGAACAGACAGTCGTTGATCCAGAACTCCGAGTCGGCGTGCGGGCCGTCCATCTCCTGGAAGCCCATGCCGACGAGGGTGTCTTTCACTCGTTCAGCGGTCTGGCGGAGGATGTGAACCTTCCCGCCGCGGTGGTCGGGCGCGTCGGCCTCGACGTTGTAGGCGGCAAAGTCCACGTCCTCCCACTCGCCGGAGGCGAGCATCTCGGGGGTGAGGCGGTCGACCGTCTCCGCCACCTCGACACCCTCCATCAGCAGAGTCACGCCCTCGTCGGTCAGTGTCACCGAGCGCACGGTTCGTTCCGTACGCTCGACCAAGCCGCGGCGCACGAGCTGGTCGAGGGCGTCCTCGTGTGCCACGTCGATATCGTCGAGCGATTCCTCGGAGGCCCGCGAGCCCTCTTCCGCGACGAGTGCGCGAAGCGCTGCGGCCTCGGTGTCCGTCGCGGGGTCGGCGCTCGGGTCGGCGGTTATCTGCCCCGACTCCACCTCGCCGTACCCCTTCCGGGCGTAGTTGGCGAGGGCGATGTCCACCTCGGGGCCGTCGAGGTCGGCCTGTCCGATGACCGCGCCCATCGAGACGGGCGCGTCGTCGGCGCCGGCGTCGAGGGCGGCCCGGTAGAGGCGCACCTCGGGCAGGCCGTCGTCGGCGTAGGTCTCCCCCTCGTCCGTGACGGTGTACGACACCGTCTCGTCGGTCGAGACGGTGAGATAGCCCGCGTCTTCGAGGTCGAAGACCGCGCCGGTCACCGTCTCCGGCGGGACCCCCGCGGCTTCGCTCACCTGGTCGATAGTCAGTGCCTCCGTCGCGTCCGCGGCTTCCAACACCGCGACCTGTGATTCCGGAAGTCGCATGGTCTCTTGTCAGAGTTCACCGAAGCTGGCCAGTTAGCAGTTCCGAAGGCCACACGGGCGTCGCCGCGTGCCCAGCCGAACAGGCCGGTTTCGTCCACCCGCCGCAGGCGGAGTTCACCGAGCCAGTCAGGCTACGAAGAAGAACCCGAACTCGACTGCGGTCGCTTCGCGGGCCAACGACTCCGTCGTGGCGAGTTCGGGCGCCATACGCCCACAATTCGGAGCGCGAGCCAAAAGCGTTCTGCCAGTCGTCAGTGCTCGCCGCCGGGGACGCCCCGGCGGTCCGAATCGAGGGCGATGTCGAGGCCGTCGAGCACTTCCTCCATCTCCGCGCGCTTCTCTTGATGCTCTTCGAGGAACTCGCGCATGAGTTCAGCGGCCTGTTCCTTGCACCCGCCACACAGTCGCTCGCCGCCGACGCACTCCTCGTACACCTCGGTGGCGAACTCGTCGTCGTCGCCCGAGAGGAGGTAGGCATACAGTTCGTAGACGGGGCACTCGTCGGCCTCGCCGCCGAGTTCGCGCTGTTTCTCCGCCGTCTCGCGCCCGCCCGTTGTCGCCGATTTCACCTTGTCGTAGCCGTCCTCGGGGTCGTCGAGCAAGGAGATGTGCGAGGCCGGCACCGACGACGACATCTTCCCGCCGGTCAGGCCCGTCATGAACCGGTGGTAGATGGAAGACGGTGGGAGGAAGCCGTAGCCGCCGTGGTCGACCTCGATATCGCGGGCCAGCTCCTCGGCCTCGACGCGGTCCATGTCGAAGGCGTCGATGTGCTCGTCGTAGCGGCGCTTCTCGCCCGGAATCGCCTCGATGAGCGCGTCGAACGCCTCGTCGGTGGCGTTGCGGTCGAGAAAGCGGACGCGGGGGCGGAGCGGCTCTTTCCCAGCTTCGCGCAGTTTGTCGATGGCGGCGTCGCGGGCGGTGTCGGGCGCCATCTCCGCGTCGAGCCAGTCGGCGGCGTCCTCACACCGCACCGTCTCGCGGTCGTCTTCGAGGGCGGCGTAGGCGGCGGCGAGGTGGTCGCGCTCCGCGGCGTCGGCCTCGAAGGAGGCGTACGCCTCGGTCACCTTGAACGAGCGCATCCGCGCGGCCACGTCGCGCGCGAGGCGCATGTGCGGGTCTTGGTCGGGGCCGACCGGGATGACCGTCGGCTTGGGTTCCTCCAACTGGGGATAGAGGATGTCCGCCATCTGCGTGACGACGGACTGCATGTGCGAGACGGAGGTTTCGCCGTCGAAGCCGTAGATGCCCTCGAACTCCGCGAAGCGGGCGTTCGACCCGAGTTCGAACGCGAGGTCCTGCACCTCGCGGTTGGTGGACTGGCGATACAGCTCGCCGTCCTCGGGATCGAATCCCAGCGCGAGCAGCGAGAGCAGGTAGTCGCGGGCGTGCTCGTCGATTTCGTCCCACGAGAGGCCGCGGGCGCTGTGAGCCTCCAGGTCCGCGATGAGGCCGTAGGCGTCGGCGCCCTCCTGCTGGTGCCAGATTATCTCGTCGAAGACGAGTTTGTGGCCGATGTGGGGGTCGCCCGTGGGCATGAAGCCCGAGAGGACGGCCGCGTCCTCGCCCTTGCGGAGTGCCTCGGCGACCGGTCGGTAGTCGCGGTGGCCGAAGATGACGCCCCGACGCATCAGATAGTGCGGGTTCGGCACCTCGTCGAGCACCTCGTCGAAGGATTCGATGCCGAACTCCTCGAACAGCTTGCGGTAGTCGGAGACGGTCGAGGAGCCCCACGGGTCGAGCGCGACGTCGTCGGCGCCGGCAGCGGTGTCGCTCCCGCCGTCGGTCACGGTCGTCGAATCGCTCGGGCCGTCGTCGGACGCCGAATCGGCGTCGCGTGTGTCGTCTCGTGTCATGTTAGGGCGTGAGTCGCTCGACCGAAAGCCAGTCTATCCCCTCGTTCACGTCGGTCAGCGCAAAAACCATTCGCTTCCGGACCCCGCCCGCCAGTCGAACGTCGAGCGAGAGGTCCCGCGGGAGGAACGTGTGGTCGGGGGCGACGACCCGAATCAAGCGCGTGGAGTGGTCCATCTCGTCGACGGTGGTGAAGGTGTCGTAGGTGCGGAAGTCGGCGCCGAACTTGAACCCGCTCTTGGGGACGCTCCCGGCCGCCCGGAGCGCCGCGTACGCGCGGAGCCGACGGTCGAAGCGTTCGCCCTCGACCTGTCGGCCGCGCTCGACCACGCGAGGTTCGTCGAGGTCGAGTGCCCCCCGCCGGGCGAGATACGCCGCCTCGACCAGTGAGAGTTGGAGCGGCCCGGACTCGGCGTTCCGGCCGTGGAGGCGCTGGCCGTAGAACCCCCGGTCGTGGAGGTGAGCGGGCGGGTCCCACACCACCGCGCGGTCGGCGAGGAGGGCGGCGTCCAACCCCGTCGGCGGGTCGTATCGCTCGCTCTCGCCGTCGGCGGCGCCCGCCGCCTCGGGGCGTCCTGTCTCCAGATACGTGAGTTCGCCCTCTTCGTCGACGACGGCGAGGACGATGTCCCCGAGGGCCGCCGCGGCGATGGTCTCGCGTTCGCCCGCGACGCGAACGCGGTAGGCGACGGCGTCGTCCGAGGGGCCCTTCCCCCGCGGGTAGACGACGAAGTCCGCGTCGTCGGGGTCGTCGACCCAGCCGTCGCGGGCGGGCGAGAGGTAGAATCCCCGGTCGCGGAGGTCCTTGTAGACGACGAACTCGAGGGCGACGTCGGTGGCGACGAGGAACGTCCGGAAGTCAAGTGCGTCGCCGTCGGGGCCGACCACGCTGTCGAGGTCACCGCGGAAGAGGAGGTGGGCGGCCTCGACCGGCGCGAGTTCGATGCGGTTGCCCGAGAGCGGGCGGCCGTATCCGCGGGCGTCGTAGAACCGCTGTCGAGCGTCGTCGCCGACGCGGACCGTCCCCGCCTCGAACGTCCCTTGCATACCCGTGTGGGGACGGGGCGACGGTAAAGGGTCTGCGGTGCGGGCGAGTCACCGGTCGCAGGTCCCGTCGAGACACCGCTCCCCCGTCGCCGTCTCGAAGACCGGTAGGCCACAGGAACACTCGTCGACGACGACGCCCGCCGGTATCGTAAAGGCCGTCTCGCAGTCGGGGTAGGCGTCACAACCCGCGAGCAACCGGCCGTTGCGACGGATGACGCGGAGGGCAGACCCGCAGTCGGGGCAGGTCCACTCGCGGTCGAACGCCTCGCGCACCGCGTCGTCCAGTGGCTCGCACCCCCGGTTGATACACACCTCGAAGGTGGCGCCGCGGTCGACGGCCATCAGCGGGAGGCCACAGTCCGGACACGTTTCGTCGAGGACCGTCGCCCCCGCGACCAGCGGGTAGCGCGCCCCGGCATCGAGGTCGACCACGGCGCCGCCGGCCCGGACCAGCGGCCCGCCCGTCTTCGGACTGGTTCCCACGGGGACGCCCGCCTCGGTGACGGGGTAGACCGAGCGACGGATTCGGCGACCCGTCACCCGGAGCGTCCGGTCGTCGAGGTGGGCCGTCAGGCCGAAGCCGTCGCCGTCTCGCTCAACGGTCACGTCGTCGGCGCGGGTGAGCCACGCGACTGGCTGGTAGCCGTCCGCGTCGTGGACGAGAACGGTCCGGTCGGATTTGACGAGGACGAGCACTCGCCCCCGGTGGGTTCGGTCGTCGGTCGTGACGGTACAGTCGCCGGCGAAGGCGCGGATGGCGTCTGGCATGCTCCGGGGTGGCCCCGCCCTCGGGTGAAAAGCCTCGGACGAAGCCCTTTCAGCGATGGCGAGCGGTCGAGCACGTATGGACGCGGTCCTCTTCGACATGGACGGGGTGCTCGTCGACACCGAGGAGTTCTGGCGCACCCACGAGGCCGACGTCGTCCTGCCGACGGCAGTCGCGGCGGGCAACCCCACACAGGACGAGATTCGCGGTGTCAACTACCGCGAAACGTACGACTACCTCGCCGAGCGCTACGAGATGGCGGTCGACCGCGAGGCGTTTCTCGACCTCTACGAGGAGGCGGCGGTCGACCTCTACGAGGAAACGTCGCTGCTGCCGGGGTTCGAATCCCTGCTCGCGGACCTGCGAGCGCGCGGGTGCGGAGTCGCCATCGTCTCCTCCAGCCCCCGCCACTGGATTACCCGCGTCGTCGACCGATTCGACCTCGACGTGGACGTGATACTGAGCACGGAGGACGTGGACGGCCCGGGGAAACCGGCGCCGGACGCCTACACCGTGGCGGCGGAACGCGTCGGCGTCGCTCCGGAGCACTGCGTCGCCGTCGAGGACTCCCCGAACGGCGTCCGCGCGGCGACCCGCGCTGGGATTCCGACGGTGGCGTACGGCGGCGACCCGGAGGCGACGGCGCTGGCCGACTACGCGGCCGCCGACCCCGAGGAGTTGCGGGCGACGCTGGCCGACCTGTAACTACTCGACGCGGACGGACCGCTCTGCCACTACGGGTCGCAACGGCACCTCGGGGAACGTCACTTCGACGCGGAAGTCGAGAGTCTCCGCGTCGGCGCCGAACACGCCCACGGGCACCGTCGTCACGTCGGAGAGATACGCCGTCGTCTCGTGCATCTCGACGCCGTTGACGGTGACGCGGACGCCGACGCGGGCGCTGCCGCCGTCGTTGCGGACGCGCACCTCGCACATCTCGTTCTCTCCCGTCGCGATGGTGTCGGGCAGGTCGTCCCACGACACGTCGATGGCTGGGAGGTCGGCGGCGGCGGAGGCGACGCGTTCGGCGACGCCCGCCGAGAGCCCGGCGCGTTCGAGTTCGTCGGCGCCGGCGTCGACGATATCGGCGGGTCGCGAGAGACCACCGGCGGCGAGCGAGCGGGCGCGCCCGGCGCCGACGCCGTCGATGGCGGTGAGCGAGACGGCGTCGCGGCTGACGCCGTGTTCGACGCGGGCCTCCAAGCGGCGGACGAGGTTGGCCGCCCGCGGCCCGGCGAAGCGCGCGAGGAACTCGCGGAGTGCGGCGAGGAGGCGGAGCGCGTTCCGGCGGATGACCCACGCGTCGCTCCGCAGGTCGGCGGGGACGGAGTCGCTGGTCGACGCCCGGAGGATGGCGAGTACCTTCCGCGGGCCGTCGTCGAGCGTTCCGGCCTCGTCGCCCAAGACGGCGTCGACGGCGTCGGCTTCGGACTGGCGCGCGGAGACGGAGTCGAACTCGTCGGCATCGGCGACGGTTTCGAGGATGGCGTCGGCGTCGATGCGCTCCCGGTCGGCCAGCGTGTGAAAGGCCCGCGCCGTCGACAGCCGGAGGTAGTATTTCGAGGCGAGCTGGCCGAGTGGCGTCGGGTCGATGGCCAGGTCGTCGCCCATCTCGACGAAACCGCGGTCGACGAGGGATTCGAGCGTCTCGCGCACCCGGTCGCGAAGCCCCTCGAAGTCGTAGGCGTCGGGGACGGCCGCGGCGCGGACGTAGTAGTAGGTGGTCTCCAGCCACGAGAGCACGTCGTCCAAGTCGTCGATGGTCCCCATCGCGATTTCGGCGTTGAGGTGGGCGTCCAGGTCGGCGGCGAGGTGGGATTCGATTTCGGTCCCCTCCCGCAGGAGTCGACGGTAGCGGTCGGCGTCCGAGCGGTCACAGACCACCCAGCCGTAGCCCACGTCGTCGTAGCCGGGGCGTCCAGCGCGGCCGAGCATCTGGAGGAGGTCGAGGGGACTGATGTCCACCTCGCCTTCAAGCGGGTCGTGGTACTTGGTGTCACGGACGATGACACAGCGCGCGGGGAGGTTGACGCCCCACGCGAGCGTCGAGGTGGAGAACAGGATGTCGATCTTCCCCTCGCGGAACCACTGCTCGATTCGGTCGCGGTCGTCTTTCGACAGGCCGGCGTGGTGGAAGGCGACGCCGTCGAGGACGGCCTTGTGCAGTTGCTCGTCGCTCAGTTCCTTCGCCTCGGTGTGGAAGTCGTAGTCGCCGCGGGCACCGACGGGGATATCGCGTTCGGCGAGTTCGTCTCGCGTCTTGGCGGCGGCGCTGACGGCGTCCTGTCGCGAGGCGACGAAGACGAGGGCTTGGCCGTCCTCGCGGACATGAGGTTCGGCCAAGTCGAGGGCCCGGTAGAGCCGTCGGTACTTGTCCGCGAAGGAGTTCTCGCCGTGCGTGTAGGTCTTGACGCCGGTCTGGAGGTCGACGGGGCGGTACTCGTCGCCGAAGGCGAAGGTGGCCTCCTCGGGAGCGTCCAGCCACGCGGCCACGTCCTCGACGTTCGGCATCGTCGCCGAGAGCGCGACGAAGCGTGGGTCACAGAGGCGTCGCAGGCGCGAGACGGTGACTTCGAGGACGCCGCCGCGGCGCTCGGAGTCGAGGAGGTGGACCTCGTCGATGACGACACAGTCCACGTCGGTCACGAAGTCGTAGCGCCGGGAGTCGTGTTTGCGCGTCGCCGAATCCACCTTCTCCGGCGTCATCACGAGCACGTCGGCGCGGCGGGCGCGTCGCGGGTTCAGGTCGCGTTCCCCGGTGACGACGTAGACGGAGTAGCCCATGTCCTCGAAGCGCTCCCACTCGTCTTCTTTCTCGTTGGTGAGGGCGCGCATGGGGGCGATGAAGAGCGCGGTGCCGCCCTCGCTCAGCGTCTTGCAGATGGCGAGTTCGGCGAGTGCGGTCTTCCCGCTGGCGGTGGGGGCCGACGCGACGACGTTGTGGTCCGTCTCGACGAGGACGGGGAGCGCCTCGCGCTGCATCGCGTTGAACTCCTCGAAGTCGAAGGCGTCGGCGAACTCCGGGACGGCGTCGGCGACCTTCACGCGGTCGGCACCTCCAGAGTGGCGTGGGCGCCGGACAGAAGCATAGATGGGTCGCAGGGCCGGGGCGTCAAAGGCGTTTCCGTCGGGGCCGTTCGTCAGTCAGTGGCAGGGGCGGCTTCGGCATCACCGTCGGCGTCCTCGGGCGCGAACAACCCGCCCCGGACCGCGTGCGCGTAGTACGCCCCCACCCCAATCGCGGCGACGACGTTCGACCCCGTGACGGCCCAGAAGACGACGGGCATCCCCAAGTCGAGGCCGGGGGCGAGGGTGACGCCGAAGATGGAGACGGCGGCCGTCGGGGGGAGCGCGAGGGCCGCGACGGGGAGGCGCACGCCCCAGTATTTCAGCAGGTCGGCGACGAAACTCGTCTGCGTGCGCCCCGCGCCGTTGAACCCGGCGAGCAAGAGGTCGACAGCGCCGATGGCGGGGTAGCCGTAGACCAGAATGGTGAGATACTGGACGGTGAAGGCGAAGCCGTCCCCGGAGAGGTCGGGGACGAACAGGCGGGCGACGGCGCCGGGGGCGACCCACTGCACGGCGCCGAGGGCGGCGAGGAGGCCGGCCGCGAGGGCGACGCCGACGCGGGTGGTGCGCCGGGCGCGGCCGGGTTGCTCGGCGCCGACGTTCTGCCCGACCATGCTCTGGGCGGCTTGGGCGAGGCCCTGCGAGGGGAGGACGGCCACGCTGGCGACGCGGGCACCGACGGTGTAAGCGGCGAGGCCGGCGGCGCCGCCCGCGGCGGCGACGACGCCGACGAGGGCGACGCGGACGCTCTGACTCGCCATCTGTCGGCCGGTGATGGGCGCGCCGACGGCGAGGAGTTCGCGGGCGTCGTCGGCGCGAAAGGAGAGGTGGCGAGTGGTGAGGCGCATCCGCGGGCCGAGTGCGAACGCGAGGGCGAGACAGAGGCCGCCGCCGTAGCCGGCGACCGTCGCGAGCGCCGCGCCGTAGACGCCGAGCGCGGGAATCGGGCCGGCGCCGAAGATGAGGATGGGGTCGAGGACGAGGTTGACGGCGACGGTGGTGACGTTTATCCAGAGGGAGGTTCGCGAGTCGCCCTGTCCGACGAATCCGGCTTCGAGGGCGTCGCTCGCGCCCGCGATCGGTAGGCCGAGCGCGACGGTGCCGAGGTAGACGGCAGCGAGGGGTGCCACGTTTGGGCCGGCGCCGACGAGGCGGACGATGCGGGGTGCGCCGACGGCGGTGACGGCGCCGAGGAGGATGCCGAGAACGAGAGCGAGGGCGACGCCGTGCACGACCATCCGGCGCGCGCCCGCGTCGTCGTCGGCGCCGACGCGCTGGGAGACGAGTATCTGCGTGCCGACGAAGGGCGTCACGAGGAGGGCGAAGAGGAGGCCGAGAACGGGGATGGTGAGGCCGACGGCGGCGACGGCCGTCTCGCTGAGGCGGCCGATCCAGAGCGTGTCGATGACCTGCTGGGCGACGCGAACGACGTTCTGGACGACGAGCGGGAGCGCGAGCGAGACCAGCGTCCGCGGAATCGACCCCTCGACGATGGCCGAGCGCTGGTCGCTCATTCCAATGACAGGTTCACGAACGCCGCTGATAGACGTATCGGTCGCGGCGACCGACACGGAAGGCGTAAATCGCCGGGAGTCGTATCGACACCGTGGCACGACCGCTCCGTTTTCGACACGCCCCCGGTCGCTGGACCGAGGGTCGAGTACGCGCCGAGGTGTTCGAACCGCTCGACGACAACCTCGGTGCGACGAGCAGTCGCCCGTGGTTCAAGCCGCCCGAGGGGTACGAAGCCCGGCGGTTCGACGTCGACAATGGCGACACGGCGCTTTTCTGCTGGACCGACGGCGAGGCCTACTGGCTTGGCAACACCGAGACACCGTCGAGTCTCTGGCGAACCGAGAAGTACGGCTTCACCGAAGTACCCACCGAACTCGCCGAGTGGGCCGAACGCGAACTGCAGGCGGAACTGCACGAGCAGTCGCCGTGGCTCGCGGACTACCCCCATCTCTCGTGGTTCTTCCTCCCTGTCTTCCTGTCGAAGGACGGCCGGGAGACGACGCGCGAGTTCTTCGAAGAACACGCCGCTGGCTTCCCGGACGCGAATCGAGACGACGCCCTCGCGTTCTACGAGTCGTTCCTGTCGACGGGGGTGCTGGACGACGACCGTGAACTGATGGCGGGGAAACTCGGCACTTCGGAACAGCTCGATTTGACCCGGATGGCGGCGTCGATGGGCGAGTTCCACACGGCGAAGCTGCTCGTCGACATGGGCTACGATGTGGAGCCGGAAATCGAGGTGTCGACGGGGCACTCCATCGACTTTCAGGCGCAGACCGAGACGGGCGAACAGCCGTTGGTCGAGGTGACCCGACCGCTCCCCCCGAACCGCCGGTCGGCGGGGACGCCCGTCGCGGCGGTGCGTGATACGGCGCAGACGAAGACGAGCGGGCAACTCTCGGCACACGCTGGGGGCGTGGTGCTGTTCGTCGACTGCTCGTCGTTCCCGGACGACGACTGGTTGGCCGTCGCTGGCGAGCGACCGGACGTAGGGCACCGCCCGGCGGTCGTCTACCGGATTCGACCGGACGGGCGCGTCGAAGGTTACACGAAGGGCTCAGTGCCGCTAGAACTGGGTTCGATACTGGATTAGAGGGAGAGCGGCGTCGGGCCGGTTTCGCCGAGCGCCGTCGGGTCGCGGTCGCTGTAGAAGCGTCGGCCGATGGCCTTGTGGCCGACGGCGGAACGGACGGAGAGGCGGACGTCCTCGGGCGATTCGAACTCCTCCTGACCGAGGCGTTCGAGCACGTCGCCGACACGCTCGGTGCCGCGCTGGAGCTCGAGCTCGGCGTCGCCGTGGTTCGCGATGATTTCTTCGGTGGTTGTGGGGTATTCCAGGGCGTCGATCATGTCGCCGGTGCCGTTGAACTTCATCATCGTATTCCACACGGTCGATAACTATAATGGTTTTCCATTTACGTCGTTAGTCTGACCTAGGTCCTTAATCAACCTTCATTGAGAATCCGTGTCGCGCGAACGAGGCACAAGGTCTTTCGGCGACGGCAGTCAGGGAGAGCTATGGATATTTTCGCCGACCTGCACGTTCACACGCGGGTTTCGGACGGTCGGCTGACGCTCGCGGACCTCCCGGCTGCCGCGCGGTCGGCGGGCGTCGAGGTGGTGGCGGTGACGGACCACGACCGACTCCACCCGGGGTTGGACGCGCCGGTGACGACCCGCGACGGCGTGACGGTCGTTCGTGGCGTCGAGTTGCAGGTCGCGACGGCGACGGGGCGGGTCGACTTGCTCGGCTACGGCGTGGAGGCGACGCCGTCGCTGCGGGCGGAACTAGACCGTATCCAGACCGACCGGGTCGAGCGAGCGCGCCGCATGACCGAGCGGGTCGAGGACCGCCTCGGCGTCTCGCTGGACGTAGATTTCGAACCGGGCGTCGGGCGCCCCCACATCGCCCGCGCCGTCGACGAGAGCGAGGCCGACTGCGACTACGCGGGGGCGTTCGAGCGGTTCATCGGCGACGACGGGCCGTGTTACGTCTCGCGCGACGTACCGAGCGTCGAGCGCGGACTGTCGCTGCTCTCGGCGGCGTCGGCCGTCGTCTCGCTCGCTCACCCGTTCCGCTACGACGACACGGAGGCGGCACTGGACCTCGCGCCCGAACTCGACGCCATCGAGCGCTACTACCCCTACGGGCGACCGGTCGACGAGTCGCGGTTGGACGCGGTCATCGAGCGCCACGACCTGCTGGCGACAGGGGGGAGCGACGCCCACGACGAGCGACTGGGTGTCGCGGGGCTGTCGGCGGACGCGTACGCGCCCATCGCGTCACGTCTGCCGGATGCGCAGGGTTAAACCGGAGGGAGCGCCAAGAGCGCGTATGCACTGCCACTACTGCGATCGCGAGGCCGCCTACGCCGCGGAGAAGGAGGGCATTCGCGTCGGCCTCTGCGAGAGCCACTTCCGCGAGCGTCTGGAGGAGCTCGCGGAGTCTGACGACCTCGCCGCCCTACGCGAGAAAATCGACATCGACCGCACCGAGTAACCTCCGCCCTTTCTACAGCACCGTTCCGAACCAGAGATACAGCGCCGCCAGAATCGACTGAAAGGAGAGCGAGCCGAGCGCCGAGAGGAGAGCGAACCGCCGGTCGTCCATCCCGGCCAAGCCGGCGGGAACGGTCACCATCCCGCGCGTGAACAGGAGCGTGTTACTCACGGGGACGACCACCGGCCCCCAGCGGTCAAACCACCCCTCGAAGCGTTCGAGGCTCTCGTCGCTGACGCGGAACCACCGCGACTGGAGGAGCCGTTCCCGTCCGGCGCGTTTCGCGAGCGTAAAGAGGAGGACCTGTCCGACCGTCGCACCGGCGACGGCGACGACGACGACAGTCACCGCCATCCCGACCGACCCACCGAGGAGTGCGAGCGCACCCGGCACCACCAGTTCGCTCGGGACGACGTACAACAACATCGCGCCTTCGAGGACGAAGACACAGAAGAGGACGAGCAGCCCGTAGTCTGCGGTCAGCAGGTCGCGGAGGGCGGTGGGCAGTTGGGAGACCTGAAGCGGCGCGAACACGTCCGGTCATGTAGCGCGTGGCGATATATCGGTTACGTCACGGAACGACGAGGTTTTGGGCGCTCCGGCCGAGGCGTTCGGTATGCATTCGACCGACCGACCGCGCCGTCTCCGCCGCGACGGCGTGCGTTCGATGGTCAGCGAGACGGCCCTCCAACCGACCGACCTCGTCGCCCCCGTCTTCGTCGACGCGACGACCGACGAACGCGTCCCCATCGAGTCGATGCCGGGCCACGAACGCGTCCCCGTCGACGAGGCCGTCGCCCGCGTCGAGGAAGTGCTGGCGACGGGCGTCGAGGCCGTCATGCTCTTCGGTATCCCCGAGTCCAAAGACGAGGAGGGGTCGCAAGCGTGGGCCGAGGACGGCGTCGTCCAGCGGGCGACCCGCGCCATCACCGCCGAGACGGACGCGACGGTCATCACCGACGTCTGTCTCTGTGAGTACACCGAGCACGGACACTGTGGGGTTCTGGAGACGGACGCCCGCGACGACCCGACGCTGACCGTCGACAACGACGCGACCCTCGACCTCCTCGCTCGCACCGCCGTCTCGCAGGCCGAGGCGGGCGCCGACATGGTCGCGCCCTCCAGCATGACCGACGGGATGGTTGGCGCCATCCGAACCGCCCTTGACGACGCCAGCTTCGACGACGTGGCCATCATGTCCTACGCCGCGAAGTACGAGAGCGCGTTCTACGGCCCCTTCCGCGACGCCGCCGACGGCGCGCCCGCGTTCGGCGACCGGCGCCACTACCAGATGGACCCCGCGAACGGCCGGGAGGCGCTCCGCGAAGTCCGCCTCGACGTGGAACAGGGGGCTGACGTGCTGATGGTCAAGCCCGGCCTCCCCTATCTCGACGTGGTGAGCGACATCCGCCGGGAGTTCGACCATCCCGTCGCGGCCTACAACGTCAGCGGCGAGTACGCGATGCTCCACGCCGCGGCGGAGAAGGGATGGCTCGACTTGGACGCCGTCGCCCGGGAATCGCTCCTCTCGCTGAAGCGTGCGGGCGCCGACATCATCGTGACGTACTTCGCGGAATCCGTCGCGGCCGAGTGCTGACACTGTCGGCTGTCAGTCCGGACAGGTACAGCTAGCAGTAGGTATCGACGGCCCGAACGAGACCAGGCGAGCGCGCAGACGGTCGCTCGTCCCCCGAGAAGTTGACATCCATTCTACACTACGTTCGTCAAATTATCTCGCGAAGTGGCGCACCACAGTGGCTAATTTACGACCTTATACACATCATATCCACTATTAAACCGGACGAACATCCACAGTAACCGCGTTATACAGACATTTGTCAACGCTAATCCTTATATTATGTCCCAACAGTACGTTCTATCGCAACACGGAGAACGAACATGGTAGAAGTAATCGGAAACACGAACGTCTGTCCAAGCACCGATAGCGAAGTACCGTCAGCGGAGGTGGCTGAATGCTGACGCCACTGCAGATGGATCCATCGGCCATCACGTCGGGTGTCAACAACGCCTGGATCCTGCTCGTCAGCTTCCTCATCTTCTTCATGCACGCCGGCTTCGCCATGCTCGAGGCGGGGCAGGTGCGCTCGAAGAACGTGGCGAATCAGCTGACGAAGAACATGCTGACCTGGAGTGTCGGCGTCATCGTCTACTTCCTGATCGGGGCCGGTGTCTCGACGATTATCGGCGGTGGTTCGAACCCGTTCGGCTACATCACCGGGGGTTCGGCCGGCTGGATCGGCTGGTTCTACGGTGCCGTGTTCGCCATGACGGCAGCGACCATCGTCAGCGGGGCCGTGGCGGGGCGCGCGAAACTCCGCGCGTACGTCACGTACACGATTCTCCTGTCCGCGATCATCTACCCCGTGGTCACCGGCCTCACGTGGGCTGGCGGCTTCCTGACCACCATCGGGCCGGGCTTCCAGGACTTCGCAGGCGGCATGATCGTCCACGGCATGGGCGGCATCGCCGGCCTCACGGCCGCGTGGGTGCTCGGTCCCCGGATGGACCGCTACAACGACGACGGCTCGGTGAACATCATCCCCGGTCACTCGCTCACCTTCGCGGTGCTGGGGACGCTCATCCTCTGTTTCGGGTGGTTCGGCTTCAACGTGGGCACGTCGGCCGTCTTCGCTGACAGCGGTGCTCTCAGCGACCAGCTCGGCCGCGTCGTCCTCACGACGACGATGGGCATGGCCGCGGGCGCCATCGGCGCCGGCGCCGCTGCCCTCGCCAAGACCGGCAAGGTCGACACGCTGTACGTCGCGAACGGTATGCTCGCCGGTCTCGTCGGCATCACGAGCAACACGAACGCAATCACGTGGATTGGCGCACTCGTCATCGGTGGCGCTGCCGGCGCGCAGCTCCCCATCGTCTTCGAGTTCATCGAGAAGCGACTCAAGATCGACGACGTCTGTGCGGTGTTCCCGGTCCACGGGAGCGCGGGCGTCCTCGGTGCGGTGCTGTTCCCGCTGTTCGCGGTCCCCGGCTACTCCGTCAGCTTCGTCGGCCAGCTCGCCGGCGTGGTCGTCATCGCGGCGTGGACCATCGTCGCGACGGCGCTCGTCTTCGGCGTCCTGAAGGCGGCCGGTCAGGCCCGCGTCTCCGAGGAACACGAGCGTGAAGGCCTCGACGTGGCCGAACACGGCGTCAACACCTACCCCGAATTCGGCGAACCCGATGTGGTCGCCGACGGCGGCGACAATCTGCGAACGGACGGCGGCGACGACCCCGAAATCCGCACCGACGGCGGTCGGGATGTCCGCACGGATGGCGGTGACGACCGCGACATCAAGATGGTCGTCGCGATGCTCCGCCCCGAGAAACTCGGTGACGTGAAGCAGGCCATCGCGGAGGTCGGTGCCCCCTCGATTACGGTGACGAACGTCTCGGGCCGCGGCTCACAGCCCGCGAAGAAGGGCCAGTGGCGCGGTGAGGAGTACACGGTCGACCTCCACCAGAAGGTGAAAGTCGAGTGTGTGGTCGCCGACGTGCCCGCCGAAGACGTGGCCGAGGCGATTCGCGAGGGCGCCAACACGGGCGAACCCGGCGACGGCAAAATATTCATCATGCCCGTCGACAACGCCATTCAGGTTCGGACGGGTAAGGAGGGTCCGGACGCGGTCTGAGCGGTAACGGCTGACCACAGAGCACCAGCGGTTGCGGCTCCTTTTCCCGTACATTCTTTCCGCCGTAGTACGGAACGACGAGTATGAACCACGACGAATCGCGGGAACTGTACGACCGGGCGCTGTCGGTGCTAGCCGGCGGTGTCAACTCGTCGGTGCGGGCGTCGATGCCGTACCCATTCTTCGTCGAACGCGGCGACGGCGCGCACGTCATCGACGCCGACGGCAATCGGTATCTCGACTACGTGATGGGCTACGGCCCGCTCCTGTTCGGCCACGACCTGCCCGAGTCCGTCGAGGCGGCCATCCAGTCACACGCGAGTGCCGGCCCGATGTACGGCGCCCCCACGGAAGTCGAAGTCGACCTCGCGGAGTTCGTCGCTCGCCACGTCCCCTCCGTCGAGATGGTCCGGTTCGTCAACTCGGGGACGGAAGCCACCGTCTCGGCGGTCCGTCTCGCACGCGCGTACACCGGGCGCGACAAAATCGTCGTGATGCAGGGCGGCTACCACGGCGCGCAAGAGTCGACGCTGGTCGAAGGCTCGCCCGAGGGGGCGACGCCCTCCTCGCCGGGCATCCCCGACTCCTTCGCCGAGCACACGATTCCGGTGCCGTTCAACGACTCCGACACCGTCACGGACGTGTTCGAGGAACACGGCGACGACATCGCCGCGGTCCTCACGGAACCCATTCTCGGCAACATGGGCGTGGTGATGCCCGTGGACGGCTTCCACGACACGCTCCGCGAGCTCTGTGACGAACACGGCTCGCTGCTCATCTTCGACGAGGTCATCACGGGCTTCCGCGTCGGCGGCCTGGGCTGTGCCCAGAGCAAGTTCGGCGTCACGCCGGACCTGACGACGCTCGGCAAAATCGTCGGCGGCGGCTTCCCCGTCGGCGCCGTCGGCGGCCGCGCGGAAATCGTCGAACACCTCACGCCCGGCGGCGACGTGTTCCAGTCGGGCACCTTCTCGGGCCACCCGGTGACGATGGCGGCTGGACTCGAAACGCTGCGCTACGCCGCCGAGAACGACGTGTACGACCACGTCAACGACCTCGGCGAGCAGTTGCGCGCGGGCATCACGGACATCCTCGAAGAGCAGGCGCCCCAGTACACCGTCGTCGGCACTGACAGCATCTTCAAGACCATCTTCACCCGCGACGGGCAGGCCGGCGCGGGTCACTGTGAAGCTGGCTGTCGACAGCGCGAGGACTGTCCGAACTTCGACGCCTGTCCCAAGACCGGCGCGGACGTGGCGGCCGCGGAGACCAACCGCTGGGAGCGGGTGTTCTGGCAGCAGATGAAAGAACAGGGTGTCTTCCTCACCGCCAACCAGTTCGAGACGCAGTTCGTGAGTTACGCCCACACCGAGGAGGACATCCAGCGGACGCTGGACGCCTACCAAGAGGCGCTTTAGCGCTCGTCGTACGGCGGGACGAAGATATCTTCCTCGACCATCTTCTCTATCTGGCGCTCCGTCACTTCCTCGGCGTAGGTCTCGTGGTCGACTGGCTGGCGGTCGAGCCAGAGGTTTTTGGGGTAGATTTCGCGGTCGTAGATGGGCTGGATGAGTTCGGTCCGGAGGTCTTTAATCCAGTTCGTGAGCGGCGACTCCGTACGATGCTCGCGGAGGCCCTCCACGTCGATGGGGGCGGCACAGTAGGAGGAGCCGGCGCCGTAATCGTGTTCCGCGAGAATCTGCCCGCGGTGGTCGACGACCATCGACCCGCCGCCGAAGGTGTCGACGGGCGTCTCGGCGTCGGGCGAGACGTAGTAGGTGCCGAGGTTCGGCGCGACGACGTAACAGGTGTTGTCGAGGGCGCGCGCCCGGTTCTGAATCTCCCAGCTGTCGTTGGCGACGAGGGGTTCGGGACAGGCGATGCGACAGATGACCTCCGCGCCGTTCATCGCGAGGCCGCGGACGTACTCGGGGTAGGCGCCCTCGATGGCAAGCGAGATGCCGATGCGCCCGATGTCGGTGTCGACGACGGGGAAGATGTCGTCGAGGTCGTCGCCGTGGTTTTCGGTCCAGTCGTCCCACACGTCGTGGGGCGACACCGAGCGCTCGACCGGAAGGAGGGGGGTGACCTTCCGGTGGGTGTGGACGATTTCGCCGTCGGGGCTGATGACGAAGGCGGTGTTGTAGAACTTCTCGTCGTACTCGGGTGCCTTCTCCTTCGCGGAGGCGACGAGATACACCTCGAACTCCTTGGCGTACTCCGCGAGCGTGTCGGTCTCGGGACCGGGGATGTCGATGGCAATCTCCTCCCGATAGGTGGCGTGGTCCATGTCGCGCACCTCGTCGGTGAAGCCTTGGAGGGCGCCCTCGGGGAGGACGGCGAGTTTGACCGGGAGTTCGAGGCCGCTGAGCCAAGTGGCCGCCGAGAGGGCTTCGTGGATGTGGTCGAGGTTCTTCTCGATGTCGCTGCGCTCTTCGGCGCCCCACACCGTGGGGGAGAGACCGACCGCGTTGTAGGTGGGAATCTTCGACATCGGGCACGTCTACTCGATGCGACCGTAATAGGTTCCGGGGGCGGCAGTCGACTGCTGCCGACGGAACTGATGGGCTTTTCACGTTCGGGGGCGACGGCTCTGCCATGAACACGCGCGGGACGATTCGGCTAGCGACGCGCGGGTCCGACCTCGCCCTCCGCCAGACGGCGAGCGTCAGCGACCGCCTCTCCGCCCGACGCCTCGACGTCGACGTGGTCGAGGTGTCGACCCGCGGTGACGAGATTCGCGACGAACTCATCCACCAACTCGGGAAGACGGGCGCGTTCGTGCGCGCACTCGACGAACAGGTGCTCGACGGCGACGTGGACGCCGCGGTCCACTCGATGAAGGACATGCCCACGGAGTCGCCGCCGGAACTGGTCGTCGCGGGCGTGCCCGAGCGAGCGCCCGCGGGCGACGTACTGGTGACGCCGGACGGGAGCGAACTCGACGACCTGCCCGAGGGCGCCGTCGTCGGCACCTCGTCGCTCCGCCGCGGGGCACAACTGCGCCGCGAGCGCCCGGACCTGCAGGTCGAACCCCTGCGGGGCAACGTCGACACGCGCGTCGAGAAGTTGCTCGGGCCGGAACTGCAACGCGAACACCAGCGCCGCCTCGACGCGGAGGACGAAGACGAGGGCGAACACCCGGACGCCTTCGACCAGTCGGTCGAAGACTGGTTCGACGGTCTGACCGAACTGGAGCGGCGCGCGATGGAGCGTGACCCCGACGTGGAGTACGACGCCATCGTCCTCGCCGAGTCGGGACTGCAGCGGAGCGGCCTGCTCGACACGGTGCCGACGACGCGACTCCCGACGGAGTCGTTCGTCCCTGCGCCGGGGCAGGGCGCCATCGCGGTGACGGCGCGCGCCGACGGGGACGCGATGGAGACGATTCGCGAACTCGTCGACGACCCGGTGACGCGGGTGGCGACGACAGTCGAGCGGACGGTGCTGGCCGAACTCGGCGGTGGCTGTATCGCCCCCATCGGCGTCCACGCTCTCGTGCAGGGCGAGTACGTCCAGGTTGCGGTGCAGGTGCTCTCCCTCGACGGGACGGAAGTCATCGAACGCACCGCCGACCTGCCGATTACGGACCACGCTGACGCCGCGGCGGACCTCGCGGCCGACCTTCGCGAGGCGGGCGCCGCCGACCTGATCGACCAGGCGCGCGAGGAGGCCGAGGAGTGAGCGAACGCGTCGCCGTCTTCCGCCCGGACGACGAGCGAATCGAGGACGCGCGGCGCCTCCTCACGGACCTCGGCGTCGACCCCGTCGCCGACCCGATGCTCGCCGTCGAAGCCACGGGCGCGACGCCCCGAGACGCCGAGTACGTGGTCTTCACGAGCAAGACGGGCGCCGAACTCGTCGCTGACGCCGGGTGGGGTCCCGGCGACGCGACGGTGGTTGCCATCGGCCCGCGAACCGCCGAAGCGCTCGAAGCGGCGGGCTACGCGGTCGACCTGCTTCCCGAGGAGTACTCCTCGACGGGACTGGTCGAGTTGCTCGCCGACCGCGTCGCGGGCGCGACGGTCGAGGTGGCGCGGAGCGACCACGGCAGCGACGTGTTGCTCGACGGCCTCCGCGACGCCGACGCGGACGTGCACGAGACGGTGCTCTACCGGCTGGGTAGACCCGACGGATCGGGCGAGTCGGCGACGCTCGCCGCCGAGGGTGACCTCGACGGGGCCTGTTTCACCTCGTCGCTGACGGTCGAACACTTCCTCGACGCCGCGGCGGAGCGCGGGGTTCGCGAGGCGGCGATTCGCGGCCTGAACGACGCCGTCGTCGGCGTCATCGGTGAGCCGACACGGGAGACGGCGACGGACCTCGGTATCGACGTCGACGTGGTGCCCGCGGAGGCGACGTTCGAGGCGCTGGCGCGCGAGACGGTCGCGCGCCTGCGCGAGCGGTAGTCGAAGGTTTATCCGCGATGCCGACCGACGGTCGAGTAATGTCTCAGCCCGTCCCCGAACTCGCAGAGCGGGCGGCGGCGTGTGCTGACCGCCTCCGCCGCGCCGACGCGGTGTTGCTCGCCTCCCACATCGACGCGGACGGGTTGACGAGCGCCGCCATCGCCGCGACGGCGCTCGAACGCGCCGGGATTCCGGTCGACGTGGTCTTCGAGAGACAACTGGACGAGGCGGCCGTGGCCAGCATCGCCGAGACGGACCACGAGACGGTGCTGTTCACCGACTTCGGGAGCGGCCAGCTGGATATCATCACGGAGTACGACGGCGCGTTCACGCCGATTATCGCCGACCACCACCAGCCAGCGGACGCCGAGACGACGTATCACTGCAACCCGCTGTTGGAGGGGATAAACGGCGCCAGCGAACTCTCGGGAGCGGGGGCGACCTACTGTCTCGCGCGTGCGCTCGAAGATGAAGAGACGGACAACCGTGACCTCGCGGCGCTGGCCGTCGTCGGCGCCGTCGGCGACATGCAGGGCGGCCCGGACGGACTCACGGGCGCCAACGAGGGCATCGTCGCGGAGGGTGTCGACGCGGGCGTCGTCCGCGAGGGGACGGACCTCGCGATGTACGGCCGCCAGACGCGCCCGTTGCCGAAACTGCTGGAGTACGCGAGCGACGTTCGCCTCCCGGGCATCACGGGCGACGAATCCGGAGCGATGCGCTTTCTCTCAGACCTCGACATCGACCTCCGCGAGGACGGCGAGTGGAAGCGGTGGGTCGACCTCACCGCACCGGAGCGCCAGACCCTGGCCAGCGCCCTCCTCAAACACGCGGTGACCCGCGGCGTGCCGTCGGCCCGCGTCGACGACCTCGTCGGGACGACGTACACGCTCCTCGCGGAGACGGAGGGGACGGAGCTGCGCGACGTGAGCGAGTTCTCGACGCTCCTGAACGCGACGGCGCGCTACGAGCGGGCGGACGTGGGGTTGGCCGTCTGTCTGGGCGACCGCGAGGCGGCGTTAGAGCGCGCCCGAACCCTCCTCCGGAACCACCGCAAGAACCTCTCGGAGGGCATCGACTTCGTGGTGGAGGAGGGCGTCACCGTCGAGGAGCACCTGCAGTGGTTCGACGCGGGGACGCAGATTCGAGAGACCATCGTCGGCATCGTGGCGGGGATGGCGCTCGGGTCGGAGGGAATCCGTCGCGACCGGCCCATCATCGCCTTCGCCGCCACGGAGGAGGGCGAGGTGAAAGTCTCCTCGCGCGGCACGCACGCGTTGGTCCGCGAGGGCCTCGACCTCTCGGCGGTCATGCGCGAGGCGTCTCGGTCGGTCGGCGGTGACGGCGGCGGGCACGACGTGGCCGCGGGCGCGACGATTCCGGCGGGCGAACAGGCGGCGTTCGTCGCGGCGGCCGACGACATCGTCGGGGAGCAGCTCAGCTGACCGCGACGACGTGTCAAAATTATATACAAAGATAGAAGCCAGTTCGGGTCGAACGCCTATCACGAATGAGAACAGCGCGGAACCCTCCCGGTGGGTCGTGCCCACCGACCCGCACGCCGGAGGCGGTGTGAGCGACCGAGCGACGCGGCGGGGACAGAGCACCGTCATCGGCGTCGTGCTGATTCTGGGACTCATCGTCGTCGGAACAACGGGCGTCCTGTTGCTCGGCAGCGAGGCGATTCAGGGCGTTCGCGACGAGGCGGGCGCCAGTCAGGCCGAGGTAGCCATGTCGACGGTCGACTCGCAGGTGAGCGAAGTCGCCCTCGGCTACGCGAACACGCGGCAGGTCGAACTGGGTGGGCAGCGACAGGCGACGCTCGACGAATCGGCGGGTCGAATCACGATTTCGCGGGCCGGCGCCAACGCAACCGGCTCACCGCTCGTGAACACGACGATGGGCGCCATCGAATACCGGGCCGGTGGCTCGACCGTCGCGTATCAGGGCGGGGGCGTGTGGCGGACCAGCGGTGCGGGGCAGGCGCGAATGATTTCGCCGCCGGAGTTTCACTACCGGTGGGGGACGGGCGCGAGCGGCGAACCGACGCTAACCTTCCCGCTGGTGGTGCTTCGCGGCCCGGCGACCTCTTCCGACCAACTGCGGTTCGTCGACGGGCCGACGAACGCCGCGTTCCCGAACGCCAGCGCGGGGATGGAGAACCCGCTGGACGCGGGCACGGTCGAAGTGGCCATCCAGAGCGAGTACTACCGCGCGTGGGCCGAGTACTTCGAGACGCGCACCGACGCGGACACGGTGCGAACCGACGACGCCAACCAGACGGTCGAAATCGTCCTCAGCGTCCCCACGCGGGGCCGAGAGGTGCAGGAATCCATCGCTTCGGAGGCGCCGACGGTGACGGTCCAGAACGGCGCGACCGTCGACAGCTACAACTCTTCCGAGGGGACCTATCCGGCGACGAAAGGCGAAAACGGGAGCGTCTACGTCGGCGAGAATCTCACCAACAGCGGCGGCGGGAGAATCGAGGGCGACATGCGCGTCGACGGCGACTTCGGGGGCGGCGGTGGCATCGAGGTGACGGGGCAGCTGATCGTCGACGGCGACGCCGACCTGTCGGGCGGTGGCATCACCGTCAACGACCGCGTCATCGCGGACGGTGACCTCGTCCTCGGTGGCGGCGGCGCGCTCAACGGCCCGGCGACCGTCAGCGGCGACGTAATCGAGGGTGCGGGCGGCATCACCGTCGACGACGACGTGACCGCGGGCGGCGACTACCGGAGCGAACCGGGGGGCTCGGTCAACGGCGACGTCCACCTCGGCGGCAACTTCTACCCGGCAGACGGGCAGAACATCCGAGGCGACCTGACGGTCGCCGGCACCTTCGAGAACGGGCCGGACGTCTATCCGAACGTCCACCCGAGCGCGACGATTCAGGAGAACGGGCCGGAGCCGGACCTGAGCGATGTGTCGGCGGCGAGCGACCTTCGCCCGCCGAACCTGCGCCCAATCGACACGACGGTGCAGACGCGGGTGTCGACGACTGCCGCGTCGAACGACAACGACGGCAGCGACGTGTCGAAAATCGAGGGCGGTACCTGTCCCTGTACGCTGACCAACGGGAGTTACTCCCTCGACTCCTTCGAGCCAGAGGGGGACGTCACCCTCGACACGACGGGCGGTCCCATCTACCTCGCTATCAACGGTGACGTGCTCACCGACAGCGAGAACATCGAGGTCGTCGGACCGAACGAGGTTCACGTCTACGCCACGGGCGACTACACCATCTCCGGGGGGTCACGGTGGAACAGCGTCGACGACCGAGGCGACCAGATATGGCTCTACGGGACGAGCGACTCGGCGGTGACGATTGCTAACGGGGCCAGATTCTACGGTGTCGTCTACGCACCCGGGAACGAGGACATCAGGGTCGAGAGCGGGGCGAGGGTGTACGGGGGTCTCGTCGGCGGTGTGAGCGCCGTGGAGAGTGGGTCGAGGGTCAGCTACGACACGGTGCTCGCGGACCAGACACCGGAGCTGACGGGTGGCGGCGGGGCGCCGGTCACCTACCTCCACGTCAGCGTCAACGAGATTCGGGTCGAAGAGGCGTAACCGTCCGACTTTTGCCGGGCGACGGGCAAGCACGGGCATGGCCGATTTCGACCCCGAGAAGTTCGAGGACAAGTACGCCAACTACTTCACCGAACTCCAGCGGGCGTACAAGAACGCCTTCGAGACGATGAACGACAAGTACGACTCGGAGCTCATCCACGCCATCGACCAGCAGGTGCTCAACGAGTCGGAGCCGTTCTACGAGGACGGCGAGTTCCGAATCGAACTCCCCGAGAACCCGACGGACCGCGTGACGGCCATCGTCGTCGACGAGGAGAAGCTGACGACCACGCTCGACCGCTACGTCGAGGAAATCGAGGCGGAGCTGCGCTCGGTGTTCGGGCTCGGAGATGCGGACGAACCAAAGGCCTAAGCCGGTCGGTACCGTTGCTACACCCATGAGCACTGACGCCCAGGACACGGACGCCGAGGACGACCTCCGCGAGCGCGTGACCAACTTCCTCCGACGCAACTTCCCCCAGATTCAGATGCACGGCGGGAGCGCCGCGATTCAGAACATCGACATGGACACCGGCGAAGTGAGCATCCAGCTCGGCGGCGCCTGTTCCGGCTGTGGCATCTCGCCGATGACGATTCAGGCAATCAAGAGCCGAATGGTCAAAGAGATTCCCGAGATTACGAAGGTCCACGCCGACACCGGCATGGAAGGCATGGGCGGCGAGGGTGCGGAGGAAGGGATGGAGCCTTCTTTCCCCGGCGAAACGACCGACGACAGCGAGGGCCGCGACGAAGGCCCGCAGGCCCCCTTCTAAGGCCGAACACAGGCGTTTCTGATTCGTTTTTACAACACATCGACCAACGGCGGTGCTGCCTGCCGCGCCACTGAAAGGTTTAATCCGGGGCCGGCCGTGTCGCGTCTATGGACGCTCGTGAACTCGCCGTACGCGCAGAGTATCGCGTCGCCATCGAGGACGGCGACGACTGGCGAGCGGCAATCGAGCACGTAGCCGACACCGAGGGCGTCAGCGCGGCGTGGTTCTCCGGAACGGGGACGGTCCGCGACGCCGACGTGTGGCACTACGACCCGACCGCGGACGAACACCGCGCCGTGCGGTTCGACGAACCGCTCACCGTCGCGACGTGCGTGGGAGACGTGTCTGTCGATGACGGCGACGCCGTCGCCCGCCCCTACGCCGTCCTGACGCGGCCGAGCGGACAGGCCGTCGGCGGCTACCTCAACGCGGCGACGGCCGTCGAAGGGACGATTCAACTCCGGAGTTTCGAGGAGGGGACGAACCAATCGTGACACCGGACGACGAGCAGTACTTCGCGCGCATCGAAGACCAACTCGACGAGGCGTTCGACCGCGCGGAGCGAGCCCGGGGACGCGGCGCCGACCCGAGCGAAGAGGTCGAGATTCCGGTGGCGCGGGACATGGCCGACCGGGTGGAGAACATCCTCGGCATCGACGGCGTCGCGGAGCGCGTGCGCGAACTCGACGGGGAGATGAGCCGCGAGGAGGCGGCGCTGGCGCTCGTCACCGACTTCGTCGAGGGGTCGGTCGGCGACTACGACACGAACGCCGGGAAAATCGAAGGGGCAGTCCGGACGGCCGTCGCCCTCCTCACCGAGGGTGTCGTCGCCGCGCCCATCGAGGGCATCGACCGCGTGGAAGTGCTTGCAAACGACGACGGGACGGAGTTCGTCAACGTCTACTACGCCGGGCCGATTCGCTCGGCGGGGGGGACAGCACAGGCGCTCTCGGTGCTCGTCGCGGACTACGCTCGCTCGCTCCTCGGCATCGACGAGTTCAAACCGCGAGACGACGAGATAGAGCGCTACGCCGAAGAGGTGGGGCTCTACGACTCCGAGACGGGGCTGCAGTACACGCCCAAGGACAAGGAGACGAAGTTCATCGCCGAGCACACCCCCATCATGCTCGACGGGGAGGCGACAGGCGACGAGGAGGTGTCCGGCTTTCGCGACTTGGAGCGTATCGACACCAACGCCGCCCGCGGGGGGATGTGTCTCGTCCTCGCAGAGGGCATCGCGCTCAAGGCGCCGAAGATTCAGCGCTACACCCGTGACTTGGACGAGGTGGAGTGGCCGTGGCTCCAGGACCTCATCGACGGCACCATCGGGGAGAGCGACGACGGCGACGAGGCGGCAGACGAAAGCGACGGCGACGACGAGAGTGACGATGCCGATGCCGAGGAATCGAGCGACGACGCGGGCGCCCCCCGCGTCGAACCGTCTGGGAAGTTCCTCCGCGACCTCATCGCCGGGCGGCCGGTGTTCGGCCACCCGTCCGAAGCGGGCGGGTTTCGACTGCGGTACGGACGCGCCCGGAATCACGGGTTCGCGACGGCCGGCGTCCACCCGGCGACGATGCACCTCGTCGACGACTTCCTCGCGACGGGGACCCAAATCAAGACCGAACGGCCGGGGAAGGCCGCGGGCGTCGTCCCCGTCGACACCATCGAGGGGCCGACGGTCCGATTGGCCAACGGCGAAGTGCGGCGCATCGACGACCCGGCGGAGGCGCTGACCGTCCGCAACGGTGTCGAGGAGATTCTCGACTTGGGCGAGTATCTCGTGAACTACGGCGAGTTCGTGGAGAACAACCATCCGCTCGCGCCCGCCTCCTACACGTTCGAGTGGTGGATACAGGAGTTCGAGGCGAGCGACGCGGACGTGCAGGCGCTCCGCGACGACCCGCGGGTCGACCTCGAATCCCCGAGCGTCGAGACGGCGCTGGAGTGGGCGAGACGATACGACTGCCCGCTCCACCCGGCGTACACCTACCTGTGGCACGACGTGAGCGTCGAGGCAGTCGACGCCCTCGCCGACGCCGTGAGCGGGGGAAGTGTCGTCGCCATCGAGGGCGACGGCGGCGTCTCGCAGGCCCGCGACCCGGCGCAGGCGGCAGATGCGCTGGTCATCGACCTCCCGGACGGCGAGGAGGCCGACGTTCGGGGCGCCTTCGAACGCCTGCTGGTCGAACACGTCGCGACGGAAGAGGCCATCCGCGTCGCCGACTGGCGACCGCTCGCCCGGTCGCTCGGCGTGACGACCGACCTCGACCGCGAATGGACGCTCGACGACCTCTCCGAGACGGCGCGGACCTACGAGGACGGCGAGAACGCCATCCGCGCCGTCAACGAGGTGGCACCCTTCACCGTCCGCGAGCGAGCGCCGACGCGAATCGGCAACCGGATGGGGCGCCCGGAGAAGTCGGAAGGCCGGGACCTGTCGCCCGCCGTCCACACGCTCTTTCCCATCGGCGAAGCGGGCGGGAGCCAACGCGACGTGGGCAGCGCCGCCCACGCCCACACGGACGCGGGTCGAGGCGTCGTGAACGTGCAGGTGGGGCGGCGAACCTGTCCCGACTGCGGCGCGACGACCTACCGGCCGGGATGCCCGGAGTGTGGCGGGCACACGGCCCCCGTCTTCGAGTGTGACTCCTGCGAACGCGAAGTCGAACCCGACGAATCCGGGCGCGTCTACTGTGAGCGATGCGACCGGGACGTGACCAGCGCCGAGTGGCGCGAAATCGACCTCGGTGGTCGCTATCAGGAGGCCCTCGACACCGTGGGCGAGCGCGAAGCCGCGTTCGAGATTCTCAAGGGCGTGAAGGGGCTCACCTCGGCGAACAAGACGCCCGAGGCGATGGAGAAAGGCGTCCTCCGCGCCAAACACGGCGTCAGCGCGTTCAAGGACGGCACGGTCCGCTACGACATGACGGACCTGCCGGTGACGTCGGTGCGACCCGAGGAACTCGACGTGACCGCGGAGGACTTCCGCGAACTCGGCTACGACACCGACATCGACGGCGAACCCCTCCGCTTCGACGACCAACTCGTCGAACTCCGAGTGCAGGACATCGTCCTCTCGGACGGCGCCGCGGAACACCTCCTCAAGACCGCCGACTTCGTCGACGACCTGTTGACGGAGTTCTACGACCTGCCCGCGTTCTACGAGGTAGAGGAACGGCAGGACTTGGTGGGCGAACTCGTCTTCGGCATGGCACCCCACACGTCGGCGGCGGTGGTGGGGCGCGTCGTGGGATTCACCTCGGCGTCCGTCGGGTACGCGCACCCGTACTTCCACGCCGCGAAGCGACGGAACTGCTTCCACCCGGACACGAAGGTCTGGTTCCGCGACGGAGACGGAACGTGGCATCACGACCGAATCGAGACGCTGGTCGAGGACCGACTCGACGACCCCGACACCGACGACTTCGGAACGCTCGTGGAGGAACTCGACGGGAACGTCCACGTGCCGAGCATCGACGCCGACGGAGAACAGGTGTTGAAGCCGGTCGAAGCGGTGTCGAAGCACCGGGCGCCTGACCACCTAGTCGAAATCGAAACTCAGAGTGGACGAGAGATAAGCGTCACACCCGACCACGAAATGCTCCGGTGGCGTGGCGGAATCGAACGGGTCGAGGCACGGGACCTAGAGGCGGGCGACGAACTTCCTCCACCGCTGGAGACACCACCGGCAGAAATAGAAACTAACGAGGCAGTTGCCGACGGAGGAGTGACAGATACGGATGTAGTCGAAACCGTGCAGCTCGTCCGCTCGACTGTCGAACACACGTACTGTCTCACCGTTGCAGACACGCACACGCTCTACGCGAACGACATCCCCTCGGCGCAGTGTGACGGAGACGAAGACTGCGTCATGCTCCTGATGGACGGCCTCCTCAACTTCAGTCGGGAGTACCTCCCGGACAAGCGCGGCGGGCGGATGGACGCCCCCCTCGTCATGTCCTCGCGCATCGACCCGACCGAAATCGACGACGAGGCGCACAACATGGACGTGGTGCGGGAGTACCCACTGGAGTTCTACGAGGCGACCCGCGAGATGGCCGACCCCGAGGACGTGGACGTGGAAATCGCGGAGGCGTCGCTGGGGACGGAGTCGGAGTATCACGGCTTCGACCACACCCACGACACCTCGAACATCGCCCTCGGGCCGGACCTCTCGGCGTACAAGACGCTGGGGTCGATGATGGACAAGATGGACGCCCAGCTCGGCCTCGCCCGGAAGCTCCACGCCGTCGATGAGACGGACGTGGCCGAGCGCATCATCGAGTATCACTTCCTGCCGGACCTCATCGGGAACCTGCGAGCCTTCTCGCGTCAAGAGACGCGGTGTCTCGACTGCGGGGAGTCGTATCGGCGGATGCCACTCTCGGGCGACTGCCGGGAGTGTGGCGGGCGCGTCAACCTGACGGTCCACGAGGGATCGGTGAACAAGTACATGGACACCGCCATCCGCGTGGCCGAGGAGTTCGGCTGCCGGCCCTACACGAAACAGCGCCTCGAAGTCCTAGAGAAGAGTCTGGAGAGTGTCTTCCAGAACGACCAGAACAAGCCGTCGCGGCTCGACGACTTCATGTGACGAAACGCCGCCGAACTCGCGTCACGGAAAGGAGCCACGCAGAACACTTAGTGTAGTCGGGAATACACCAGGACAGTATGGGGGAGCAACGCGGGCGGGGGGTCGTACTCGTGACTATCCTCGTACTGCTCGGCACGTTAGCTGTCACGGCATTCGCACCGACAGCTGTGGCGCAGTCGACAGTCAATATCACTATCGACGGAAGTACCGTACAGGACGGCAATCGCGTTGTCGTCACCGACGATCCGGAGGTGGACATCGAACTCGACGCGAACGAATCGATCGAGACGGTCGCGGTTCGAGTCGGCGGTGAGACCCGTCGAACCTTCGAGCCCGAATCGTCGTCGTTCTCCGAACGGATCACACTCGATCTCGACGACGGCGAGTACGAGGTGAGCGTGGTCGCGGAATCCATCGGCGTCCAACGAACCACGACGCTGATAAAAGACTCCGACGGCCCGGAGGTAACGTACACGTCGCCGTTCGAATCGGTGGGTTACCCGTCGAACGGCGAGGTCACACTCACGCGTGCGGATACGACACTGGCGGCCGAGCTCTCCGATCAGAACAACGTTAGCAAGGTGCGGATCGAGCAGAAATACGAGTGGCTCTTCGCCGGCAAGCGAGACCAGGTTCGGCAAACCTATCGCATCAAGAACCCCGGGACGAACATCACCCAGCCAATACTGTTCGGACTTGGTGAGAACGAACTGCAGGTCGAGGTAATCGACGAATACGGACAGCGAACCATCCACGACATCACGGTTTCGGTGGTCGATAGTCAGCGGCCGAGCATCGATCTGGACCGCTTCGAACGCTCGGAGAACGGCGAACTCACCGTCGCGGGCACCGTCAGCGACGGGGTGAAGGTGAATTCGCTCAGTTACCGGTTGGAGAGCACGAGTCAGACGGTGAGGATCCTGAATCCAACCACGAAGGAACCCACGCGAGATCGGGTGAACACCGACTTCGAGTTCGCAACCGAGACACCCACCGGGGCGACAGCAATTATCCTCGTCGCGACCGACGTCGCCGGTAATACGCGACAGTGGAAGATTCCGTTCGATTACCAAGGCCACCTCGAACCGACGATCACGATCGACGAGGCGGCGACGCACGTCAGCGGGGACTCACTCGTCTTCGAAGGCAAGGTCAACGATACCCGCGCCCGCAAGGTGGTAGTCAAATCGACGACAGCCGACGGGGAGACCGTGCGAACGATCACCGTTCACGAGGGCGAGACGGCCGACCGTATCCCGTTCCGGGGGCGGATCGACGCTGCGGCCGGGCAAACAAGGCTCATCGTCGAAGTGACGGATATCGAAGGTGGAGTTCACCGAGAATCGATGATGTTCGAGACGAACGTGGCGTCGTCACCGTCCGCCGCCACCGAACCAGTCGATTCACCGGGGCCGCCAGCCACGACGACGCCGACGGCTACACACACCCGAACGCCGACCGCGACGCCGACGGCCACTCAACCGCTCACGGAGACGCCGACCGACGGAGACGGCGAATCTGTGGGAGTAGTCATCGGCGTCGCCATGGTCGGTCTCGGCGGGGTCGCAGTAGCCGCGTCCGCCCTTCGACGGATGGGCGCAATCTCCGGATTCACGAGCGCGATCGGTGGCGGGGGAGGGTGGCTTTTCGCCGGCGTCAAGCGATTCCTCGGCGGCGCGTTCCGCATCGGAGTTCGCGGCGGTGAACTGATCCGCGCAATCGCCGCCAGCCTCGCGTCGGCCCTCGCGGGACGAGTGAGTGGAGACGCAGCGCCGGACGAGGCAGACTGGCGCGAACGGGACGAGAGCGACACCGACGTTCCGAGCGGCGCATCAAGTATGGCCGAAGAAAACGAGACGGAGACGAAGGTACTGGCGGGGACATCGCACCAAGTTACGGAGCTGTCCGAGAGGCCAGTGGCGGAGCTCGAGCGAACCGACGTCGAGACGCTGGTGACCGGGCTCGACGCCGACGACTCGGAGACGGTCGTGGCGGCTGCGAAGCAGTTGACCGAAATCGCCGAGGAGCAACCGGATCTGATCGCCGGCACCGAGGCGACGGCGCGTCTCCGCGACCTCCGGATGGCCGAAGACGCCGACGTTCAGGCGGCCGCCGAGCAGGCGCTCCGAGCGTTCAGGGATACCGATCTCTACTGAGCGAGCCGCTATCCGTCTCGACCAAGCAAAAATTATTGGGTCCAGTTATCAATCACGCCCCATCATCGATGATTCGGACTCGAAACCGCTCCTGCGGGGTTCGAGACGGCTATTGGAACGCATGACAGACTGAGCGCGGTACGAGTGTACGCGGAGACGGACGATCGGTTGCTGGACACGGGTACGAAGACTGGCGACGGCGCACGCGGAGGCAACCGTTAACGAGAAGAGACGATATCGCCGGCCGTATTCGCTACGGTTACTCCAGATAGCCCAAATCCCGCAACCGCTCCTGGGCGTCGTCGTCCATGTTGGCGACGGCGTCGTCGGTTACGTCGGCGTCGTCGGCGCCGGTCCACGCCCCGCCGACGCGCGTCTCGAAGTCGGCGAGGGCGCGTTCGGCGTCGGCTATCAGGTCGTCGTCGCCGCTGTCGAGGGTCGTCCTCTCGCCGGGGTCGGTGTCGAGGCGGTAGGCCTCATCCTCGATACGGTCGATGCGGACGTACTTCGCGTCGGGGCGGCGAGAGGCGCGCATCCGGGAGTAGAAGCGCGAGTCCTCGGGGATGTCGATGCCGGCGGCGGCGGCTTTCTCCTCCAGTTGCTTGAGTTCGACCACGGGTCGCGAGTACTCGACGAAGCCGTAGTCGCCGTCGGGCGCGGCGGCCTGACCGGGGTCCGGGTCAGTCACGCTGTCGAACGCGCGGTAGTCGTCGCTGAGAAGGGAGCGCGTCGGGTCGCGGGAAACGGCGGTGTCGCCGGCGGTGGCTGGGTCGCCGCCGTCGACGTCGAGGGCGTCGAGGACGGTGTGGTACAGGTCGACGAGTTCGACGGTGTCGGTCCGGCGGTCGGCGTCCAAGTCGGGGTGTTTGACCATCAGCGGGACGTTCACCAGCGGGTCGTAGAGGCAGAACTCGTGGCCGTACAGGTCGTGTTCGCCGTGGAGTTCGCCGTGGTCGGCACAGACGACGACGGTGGTGTCCTCCCACTCGCCGCGCTCTTTGAGCCAGTCGAACAGGCGGGTGAGCTGGGCGTCGATGTGGGCGATTTCGGCGTCGTAGAGCCCGCGGATGTCGTCCCACTCCTCGTCGTCGATGTCGCGCGCACCCGAGTTGAACTCCTTCGAGTTCTGGCAGATTTCGTCGGAATCGGCGCCGGGCGCGAACTCTGCGGCGAACTCCTCGGGCGGGTGGTAGGGGAGGTGGGCGTCCATCAGGTTGATGAACGCGAACCAGTCGTCGGAGTCTGCGATGAACTCCTGAGTGCGGTCGATGACGGCGGGCGTCTTGGAGTCGGCGCTCTCGCCGCCGGCGAAATACTCGTGGGCGACGTTGCCGAGGGAGACGAGTTTGTCGGCGATGGTTCGCAGGCGGTCGTTGTCGTTCATCGTCTTCCACGCGCGGGCGAGGGGCCCGGAGAGCAAGTCGCCGGGCATCACCTCGAAGAAGTTGTCCTGCGCGTCGAAGCCGTCGGTGAGGTGGGTGTAGGGCGTAATCCAGGCGTTCGAGGAGTAACAGGCAGTGTCGTAGCCCGCGTCAGAGAGCGTCTCGGCGAGGGTCGTCGCGCCTTCGAGGTAGGGATTCTCCTGATCGGCGCCGTGTTGGCTGGGGTACAGGCCGGTAAAGAGTGAGGCGTGGACCGGCAGCGTCCACGGCGCGGGGGCGACGGCTTCCTCGAAGACGGTCGCCTCGGTGGCGAAGTCGTCCAGACCGGGCGTCGTCGGCCGGTCGTAGCCGTACGGTGTGAGGTGGTCCGCCCGCACCGTGTCCATAACGACGAAGAGGACGTTCCCGGGGGCGTCGCTCGTCATAGCCGTCAGTGCGTGGGTCGAGCGAATAAAGCCCGTGGTCGCCGCTACCGCCAGTCGTCGAGTCGGGACGCGTCGCGAAGCTGGATAGACAGCCACGCGTCGTCGCGCGAGACGTCCGCGATGACGAATTCGGATGCCCCAGGCCCGTCGTCGACGGAAGCCATGACATCCGCACCCTGCCCCCCGACAGCGGTTACGTCGGTCGCCATGTGTGTTAGATACTCCCAATCGAATATAAAAACACCGATACGACGGTCAGCCGACACGGTGTTCGCAGAGTATTAGAGGGTGGGCGGCGGAACGGGGGACATGCACGTAGCCGACGCGATGACGCCCCGTTCGGACGTCGTGACCGTCGCTCTCCCGGGAACCCGGGACGACGCGCTCGAATATCTCCAGGAACGGGGCTTCTCGTCTATTCCCGTCGTCAAAGAGACCGACGACGGCGAGGTGTACCGCGGCCTCGTCTCGCGGGACGACCTCATCGAGAACCCCGACGAAGACCAGCTGGCGCTCCTGATGCGCGAGGTGCCGACGACGACGCCGGAGACCGACATCGTCGATGTGGCCGAGCTGATGCAGACCGAAGGTGCCCGACGGGTGCCCGTCGTCGACGACGGACTGGTGGGCATCATCACCGTGACGGACGTGGTTCGGGCCATCGCCCGCGGCGAAGTCGACGGCGATACCACGGTCGACACGCTGGCGACCCCGGAAGTGAACACCACCTACGTCGAGACGCCGCTGACGGTCGCGGAACGCGAAATCAACTACGCGAACGTCCCCTACGCCGTCGTCCTCGACGACGAGGGCGGGATGGCGGGGATGCTCACCGAAGTCGACATCATCGACGTGGCACGCGTCGTCGAGGGCGAGGACGACACAGGCGAGAGCATCGCCAATCAGGACGACGAGTGGATGTGGGAGGGCATCAAGGCCGTCGGGAACCGCTACTTCCCGACCCGGAACGTCGAGATTCCGCGCGAACCCGTCGCGACGTTCATGACCGAGGACGTGGTGACCGTCTCGGGCCACAAGACGGCCCGTGAGGTGGCGAAGGTCCTCCTCTCGAACGACGTGGAACAGGTACCGCTGGTCGACGGCGGGGCGCTCGTGGGCATCGTCCGCGACGTCGATCTGTTGCGAGGCGTTTGAGGATGGACCGGACGCGCGCTATCACCGAACTCGCGAAGCGCCGTGGCTTCTTCTTCGGCGCTGACGAAGCCTACGGCGGCGTCGCCGGGTTCTACACCTTCGGCCCGGAGGGCGCAGCGCTCAAGCGCAACGTCGAGGCCGCGTGGCGGGACCGCTTCACCGTCCGCGAGGGCAACGACGAAATCGAGGCGCCGACCATCGCCCCCGAACCCGTCTTCGAGGCGTCGGGTCACCTCGACGGCTTCGACGACATGCTCGTCGAGTGTGGCGAGTGCGGCGAGAGCCACCGCGCTGACCACCTCATCGAGGACGCGACGGACATCGAGGAGGCCGAGAGCCTGCCGATTCCGGAAGTGGAAGAACTCGTCGCCACACACGAAATCGCCTGCCCCTCCTGTGGGGCACCTCTCGCCGGCCGGTCTGTCGAGGAGTTCAACCTTATGTTCGAGACGTCCATCGGTCCCGGCTCCGGGCAGCCGGGCTATCTGCGTCCCGAGACGGCACAGGGCATCTTCGTGGAGTTCCCGCGACTCAAGGAGTACGCCCGCAACCAGTTGCCGTTCGGCGTCACCCAAATCGGCCGCGCCTACCGCAACGAGATCAGTCCGCGCAAGGGCATCGTCCGCACGCGGGAGTTCACGCAGGCGGAACTTGAGCAGTTCGTCGACCCCGACGCCGACGAACCGCCCCTCGACCGAGTGGCGGACGTATCGCTTCGCCTCTATCCCGCCGACGAACAGGAGGACCCGGAGGGCGGCTACGTCGAGCGAACGGTCGGCGAGGCCGTGGAGGAAGGCATCATCGAGAGCGACTGGGTGGCCTACTACCTCGGCGTCGCGCGCGAGTGGTACGAACGCATCGGCGTCGACGACGACCGCTTCCGCTTCCGTCAGCACCTCCCGGGCGAACGCGCCCACTACGCCGCGGACTGCTGGGACGCCGAGAGCGAGGTGAGCGGTGCGGTGAGCGACGACCCCACCGTCGGCGACTGGATAGAGATTGCGGGCTTCGCCTACCGAGGGGACTACGACCTCTCGAAACACGCCGAGCACAGCGACGACGACTTCACCGTCTTCCAGCAGTACGACGAATCGAAGACGGTCGAACGCGCCGTCGTCGAACCCGACATGAGCGTGCTGGGGCCGGAGTTCGGCGGGAAAGCAGGAAACGTCGCCGACGAACTGCGCGCCCTCGCGGAGCGCGACCCGTCGGCGTTCGAGGCCGACGAGGTGACGGTCACCGTCGACGGCGAGGACGTGACCGTCGACGCCGACGTGGCCAACTTCCGCATCGAGGAGCAGACGGAGGCGGGCGAACACGTCACCCCGCACGTCGTCGAACCCTCCTTCGGCGTCGACCGGACGGTCTACACCCTCCTCGCGCACGGGTACGACGAGGACGAGGTCGACGACGAGGAGCGGACCTACCTCTCGCTGGCGCCCGAGGTGGCGCCGACCGACGTGGCGGTGTTCCCGCTGGTGAGCGACGATGCGCTGGAGACGCTGGCCGACGACGTGGTGGCCGACCTCCGCGAGGCGGGGCTGTCGGTCGCCCACGACGACTCGGGGAACATCGGCCGTCGCTACCGCCGCCAGGACGAAGTCGGCACGCCGCTGTCGGTGACAGTCGACCACGAGAGCATCGAGAACGACCCGACGACGGTGACGGTGCGGGACCGCGACACGACGGCGCAGGTCCGTGTGCCGGTCGCCGACCTCGCGACGGAACTGCAGGTCGTCCTCCAGAGCGGAGGTAGCTTCGACCGCCTGCTGGAGTCGTACGAACGAATCGACACCGACGTGACGCGCTCCTGACGATGGCGCGGGGACGAGGCCACGCATGACGAGCGGCCCGGAACTCCGGCGGCGGGGCGTCCACGCCAGCGGGGTGGGCTTTCCCGCGCTCTACATGCTGGGCCTCGTGGACTGGCAGACGCTCCGATATCTCCTCGTCTTCGCGGCCGTCGTCGCCGCAGTCTTGGAGACGATTCGGCTCCTCGTCGGCCTCGACTGGCAGATTTACGAGACGCTGACCCGCGAGTACGAACGGGACAACGTCGCCGGCTACGCGCTCTACATGTTCAGCATGACCGCCGTCGCGTGGGTGCCGGTGTTCGACCCGCCGGTTGCCGTGGCCGGCATGTTGATGCTCGCCATCGGTGACCCCGTGAGCGGCCTCCTCGGGTCGAACGAAGCGGGGCGAGCCAAGCGCGCGGGCGTCATCGCCGCGATGTTCGTCGTCTGTTTCTCGCTGGGGGTGCTGGCGCTGACGCCGAGTATCACACTCCCTGTCGCCGTCGTCGCTGCGGCGGTCGGTGGCGCGGGCGCGACGGTCGCAGACGGATTCACGCCCGTCGTGCGCGGGTACGTCCTCGACGACAACCTCACCATTCCGCCGGCGGCGTGCGTGGGGATTTGGGTCGTGTTGCGCGTACTGGCGTGAACAGAAAAGGGGCTGGTCGGCTTACCAGCGCTTGTAGGGCAGGAACTTGCCGTCGTAGGTGATGACGACGTGGTCACCGTCGGGGCGTTCCTCTCGCTGGACGTCCACCTCGAAGTCGATGGCGCTCATGATGCCGTCACCGAACTCCTCGTGGATGACGGCCTTCATGGCCCGGCCGTACACCTGCGGGACCTCGTAGAACCGGTAGATGCAGGGGTCGGAGGGAATCGTCGGGTCCTCCATGCCCTTCATCGGCGCCTCCTGAAGCGTCTCGGCGACGGGGGCACCGAGGTCGAGTTCGCTCGTGAGCGCGTTGGCGTCCTCTGCGGTCATGCTCGCCGCATCGAAGATAGCAGAGGCGACGAACATCTTGCTTCGCCCCGGTACGAGGTCAGCTAGCTCCTCGTAGGTGAGGCCGCGCTCCTCTTTCTCTGTCAGAATCCGTGCTCGCATCTCGGATTTGGTCAACTTGTTCTCGCGTTCTGGGATGTTCATTGTCGATATCTCCCACCCGAACCGAATTGGAAGTATCATAAATCGTTTGCCCTGAATTTGTGCCTATTTGTTAGGATATTACTGGATATAATAGGTAAATATACAGTATTTTGCGCCCAATTTCTTATTTTATCCATCGATAGTCAAAGAGCCATCGCCCCGAGAACGGACCGCTGACGACGCGAGCGTTCGGACGGGCAGCGGCGACGACGCGGCCGGCATCTCTCAACACTCGTTTTCTGCAACTCAAGACCTTATATTTGGACAAACACATCAAATATCTCTGATATACTCCTAGGAATGGAACCTTCTTGGGTGAAAAAGTAGATGACCAATGAGCAGTCTTATATACCGGGAATCGAATCGGTTACTCGTCCGAAGATGAATATGAGCGAACCTAATTCGGGAAAAGAAGAACAGACGTTTGATTCGAAGCGGCCGAAGATGACGGTGCGACCGAGTCTCGGGCTAGAAGCGAACGTCCCGCGGGCACGGGGCGCGGTAGACACGGAGGAGCAGTAAGATGTACGATAACACGCTCGAAGGCGTCAGCGAGGCGGCAGCGGCACAGGTCGAACTCATCGACAAGAAACTTCCCGCCTACCTCATCCACGCGGGGATGGCGGGTGCGTACATCGGCCTCGCGATTCTCCTCATCTTCGCACTGGGGACGCCGATGGTCGGGACGCCGCTAGAACCGATTCGTGGCGTCGTGATGGCCGCGATGTTCGGCATCGCGCTCAGTCTCGTCATCATCGCTGGCTCCGAGCTGTTCACCGGCAACGCGATGATCATGGGCGTGGGTGCCCTCGAGGGGCGCACCAGCTGGGGCGCACTCGGCAAGGTGTGGGTGTGGTCGTGGGTCGGCAACCTCTTCGGCTCCCTGCTCGTCGCCGCGATGGCCGCGTGGGGCGGCGTCTTCTCGGATCCGACGCTGGTCTACGCCGTCGCAGAGACGAAGATGACCCTCTCGCCGCTGGAACTGTTCATCCAGGGTATCTTCTGTAACTGGCTGGTCGTGCTCGCGGTGTGGAGCAACTTCCGTCTGGACAACGCCGTCGCCAAACTCATCATGATTTGGTGGTGCCTGCTGGCATTCATCGGGACGGGCTTCGAACACAGCGTCGCCAACATGACGGTGCTCTCGCTGGCGAACTTCCTGACGATGACGACGGGACAGGCTGCGCCCGCGGCCATCAACTGGGTCAACATGGCCTACAACATCTCCATCGTCACCGTCGGCAACACCTTCGCCGGCGTCGTCATGATGGGTGCCGCGTACTGGTACATCAACGAGTCGTACAAGATCGACCTCTCCTCCGACGACACCTTCGGCGGCGAAGGCAGCGTCGCGAGCGCAGACGACTAAGCGGACAGTCACGTTCTGAGGCGCGCGACCGACGCACATTCGACCGCACGGCTGACGAACGGCGCAGGCATTTTCCGAATATTGCACAACGAACGTTCACTCTATCCGATTTGAGTGAACGAAATACAACCTTATATCCGGTATATCCCATAATAAACCGGACAGCCATCGACTCAGACCGACGAAAATAGGCATTTGTAAACGGTTATGCTTATAATCTCTAACCAACAGACATTCTGATGTGACAAACACTCCGTCCACCAAAGCAAATGGGAGCGAAGTTGGACAGATGGCTAGTCCGATTGGAGGCCGACCATGAGCAACAAGAAAGAGGCGTGGAAAGAGGGGATGTACGGCGACGAAGTGCGCGAGAAGATTCTCGAGTTCGCCGAGAAGGGGTGGGAGTCCATCCCCGAGGAGGAGAAGGACATGTGGTTCTCCCGGTTCAAGTTCTGGGGCATCTTCCACCAGCGCGACGGCCAGGAGTCGTACTTCATGATGCGGCTGACGAACGTCAACGGGCAGATGACTGCCGAACAGCTCCGCGCCATCGGCGAAGTCGCCCGCGACTACGCCACCGGCCCCGTCGACAACCCCGAGTTCGGTGACGCGTGGATCGACCTCACGACGCGGCAGTCCATCCAACTGCACTGGATAAAACTGGAGGACGTGCCCGCCATCTGGGACAAGCTCGAATCCGTCGGCGTGACCACGCGGTCCTCGGGCGGCGACACGATGCGCAACATCGTGGGCTGTCCGGTCGCCGGCAAGGACAAGGAAGAGCTGGTCGAGAGCCAGCCCATCCTCGAACGACTGGAGGAGGACCTGCGTGGCGACGACGAGCTGGCGAACATGCCCCGGAAGTTCAACATCAGCGTCACGGGGTGTCGCGAGGGCTGTGCGCAAGACGCCATCAACGGCATCGGCCTCGAACCCGCCGAGAAGGAAATCGAGGGCGAGACGGTCACCGGTTTCAACGTCCGCGTGGGCGGCGGGACGGGGAGCCGCGAGCCCCGACGCGCCCGCGAACTCGACGTCTTCGTCACGCCGGAGAACGCCTACGACGTGGTGCGTGGCTTCGTCGAACTCTACCACGAGGAGGGGCGTCGCGACAACCGACAGAAGAATCGGAGTCGTTTCTTCATCGACGACCACGGCACCGAGGAAGTCCGCGAGCTCCTGCAGGAGGAGTACGTCGACTTCGATCTCCACCGCCGCGGCCGCAACTTCCGCGAGGAGTACACGTACAACGCGGGGCGGCCCCCGGAGGAGGGGAAGACCGACCACGTTGGCGTCCACGAACAGCCGAGCGGCGACTACTACGTCGGCCTGAACGTGCCGGTGGGGCGGATGACCGCGCGAGAAACCATCGCGCTCGCGGACCTCGCGGAGGCGTACGGCTCCGGCGAGATTCGACTCACGCGCCGACAGAACCCGCTCATCATGGACGTGGACGAGTCGGCCGTCGACGCCCTGCTGGAGGAACCGCTCCTCGACACGCACTCCCCGGAGCCGTCGGCGTTCGCGCGCGGCGGCATGGCCTGTACCGGCACCGAGTTCTGTGGCATCGCGCTCACGGAGACGAAACTCCGCCTGACGCGGATGCTCCGCTGGCTCAACACGAACGTGGACGTGCCGGACGACGTGGAGGCCATCAAGATTCACTACTCGGGCTGTACCGCCGACTGCGGCCACGCCCAAACCGCCGACATCGGGCTGCAAGGGATGCGCGCCCAGAAGAACGGCGACATCGTCGAGGCCCTCGACATCGGCGTCGGCGGCGGGATGGGTCCCAACCCCGAGTTCATCGACTGGGTCAGCCAGCGCGTGCCCGCCGACGAGGTGCCCGGCGCGATTGAGAGCCTCGTCGGCGCGTTCGCCGCGCACCGCGAGGAGGGCCAGCCCTTCCGCGAGTGGCTCGAAGACTTCGGCGTCGAGTCGGTGGTCGACGTCTGTGAGCCGAAAGAGACGGACTACGAGGACCCGTACATGCACGACGCCAAGCAGTCCTGGTACCCGTTCTCGAAAAACGAGAGCCCGGCACCGACCACCGTCGACGACGTGCCCATCTCCTCGGACTGATGGCGATCAGACTACTCGACGTCACGTCGTACACGACGTTCGACTTCGTGGAGGGGTACGCCTTCGGCCCGGACTGGAAGGACGAGTCGGCGGCAGTCGTCGATGTCGACCGCCCGAAGGAGTCGCCGGGGACCGTCCGTCTCCAAATCGAGTTCGACGGCGGCGACTTAGAGCACGTCGAACACCACGCCGACGCCCTGTCGCTCTCGCCGGAGCAGGCCCGCGGCCTCGCGGCCGACTTGGAGCGACACGCGGCGAACGCCGAAGCGGAAGAAGACGTACCACGGGGACGGGGTCGGTAGATGCGCACTGGGACGGTCTATCTCGTCGGCGCCGGTCCGGGCGACCCCGACCTGTTGACGGTCAAGGCCCGGCGCTTGCTCGACGAGGCCGACGTGGTGCTGTACGACGCGCTGGTGAGCGAGGCAGTTCGTGACCTGCCACCCGAGTCGGTCGACTGCATCGACGTGGGGAAGCGAAGCGGGGGCGAGCGGACGACGCAGGCGGAAATCAACGACCTACTGATTCGGCGCGCCACCGCGGGCGACGACGTGGTGCGTCTCAAGAGCGGCGACCCCTGCGTGTTCGGCCGCGGGGGCGAGGAGGCCGAAGAGCTCGCCGCGGCGGGCGTCCCCTTCGAAATCGTTCCCGGGGTGACGAGCGCCATCGCCGGCCCGGGACTGGCGGGCGTGCCGCCGACCCACCGCGACCACGCCTCCAGTCTGACGGTCGTGACGGGCCACGAGGACCCCACGAAAGAAGACAGCGCCCTCGACTGGGACGCGCTGGGGCGGTCGGTCACCGCGGGTGGCACGCTCGTCATCCTGATGGGCGTGGGCCGACTCCCGGACAACGTCGACGCCCTCCGCGCGGCGGGCGTGGACCCCGACACGCCGGTGGCGATGGTGGAACGCGCGTCCCGCGAGGACGAGTTCACGGTGACGGGGACGCTGGAGACCATAACCGAACGGGCCCGCGAAGTGGGCATCGACCCGCCCGCCGTCACCGTCGTCGGGGACGTGGTGTCGGTCCGCGACCGGGTGTCGGAGTACCTGCGTGCCGCGGGGACGGCCCGATCCACCGGCGGGGCGATGGCCGACGACCCCGCGGTGCCGACGGAGTGAATCGAGCCGCTAGGGACGAGACGGCCCGCGAGCGCCCCGTTCGCAAGATATTAGTAGCGAGCCGCGATTTGTACTCATAATGGACCGGACAGTTCCGTCCGTACACGTCCGCCTTCCCGTAGTCCGACGACTGCGACGACGGGGCCGATAGCCCCATCTTTCTCTCACTCTCCACCCTGCGTTCGACATCAGCGACTTCCGGTGAGCGTCCCGTTTCGCATTTTATTTCAATTACAAAAACGTAGAATTTAAGTCTTTGAAGGGTCGAGAAGTCGATAATGACACGTGTGGCACTCGCGTTCTCCGGCGGTCTCGACACCACAGTATGCGTCCCGCTGCTCGAAGACGAGTGGGGGTACGACGAAGTCGTCGGCGTCACCGTCGACGTCGGTCAGCCCGACGCAGAGTTCGAGGAAGCGGCGGAAACGGCCGAAGCGCTCGACCTGGAGCATCACATCGTCGACGCGAAGTCGGAGTTCGCCGACCTGTGTTTCGACTCCGTTCGCGCGAACGCGACCTATCAGGGTTATCCGCTCGGCACGGCGCTCGCGCGTCCGGTCATCGCCGAGGCGATTCTCGACGTAGCCAAGGAAAACGACTGCGACGCCGTCGCCCACGGCTGTACGGGCAAGGGCAACGACCAACTTCGCTTCGAGGCCGTCTGGCGCGCGTCCGACCTCGAAGTCATCGCGCCCGTGCGCGAACTCGGCCTGACCCGCGAGTGGGAAATCGAGTACGCGGCCGAGAAGGACCTGCCCGTCGAGGGCGGCAACGAGGGCGTCTGGAGTATCGACACGAACCTCTGGAGTCGCTCCATCGAGGGCGGTGACCTCGAACAGCCGGGTCACGTCCCCGGCGAGGAAATCTACGACTGGACGCGTTCGCCCGCGGGCGACACCGAGGAGATAGAGCTCACCTTCGAGGACGGCTACCCCGTCGCCGTCGACGGCGAGGAGATGGAACCCGTCGCGCTCATCGACCACCTCAACGAGGTGGCCGGGGAGTACGGCGTCGGGCGCACGGACATGATGGAAGACCGGATGCTCGGCCTGAAGGTGCGCGAGAACTACGAGCACCCGGCGGCGACGACGCTCTTGAACGCCCACGAGACGCTGGAATCGCTCGTCCTCACAAAAGAGGAGCGCGACTTCAAGAAACTCGTTGACAACGAGTGGTCCCAGAAGGGCTACGAGGGCCTCGTCGACGCGCCGCTGATGGGCGCGCTCGAAGGCTTCATCGACGAGACACAGAGTCGCGTGACGGGGACGGTGACGATTCGATTCGAAGGCGGACAGGCCCGTCCGGTCGGCCGTGACAGCGAGTACGCCGTCTACGACGAGAGCTTCGCCTCCTTCAACACCGAGGACGTGGGCGACATCACGCAGGCCGACGCGACGGGCGTCGCGAAATACCACGGCTTCCAAGAGCGCCTCGCGGCGAAGGTGCTCTCGAAGGCCAAGGAGGAGTAGTCGTGCACGTAGGCCTCCTCTACTCCCGGATTCGTCGGGACGAGAAGCTCCTGCTCTCGGAGCTTCGCGAGCGCGACCACGAGGTGACGAAAATCGACGTGCGGAAAGAGCAGTTCAACATCAGCGAGGCGCCGGAGGCGTTCGACGACGTCGATATCGCCATCGACCGCTGTCTCGCCACCAGCCGAAGCAAGTACGTCACGCGCTTTCTCGACGCCTACGACGTGCCCGTCGTCAACACCGCCGATACCGCGGAGCTGTGCGCCGACAAGGTGAAAAACAGCCTCGCGCTGGAGGCGGCGGGCGTCCCGACGCCGAACACCGAGGTGGCGTTCACGACCGACAGCGCCCTCGAAACCATCGAGAAGTTCGGTTACCCCTGCGTCCTCAAGCCCGTCATCGGCTCGTGGGGACGGCTGATGGCCAAGGTGGACTCCCGGAGCGCCGCGGAAGCGATTCTGGAGCACAAGGCGACGCTCGGCCACTACGAGCACAAGGTGTTCTACGTCCAGGAGTTCGTCGAGAAACCCGGGCGTGACATCCGCGTCGTCGCCACCGACGGCGAACCCGTCGCGGGGATGACCCGCAGTTCCGACCACTGGCTCACCAACGCCGCGAAGGGCGGCGAAGTCAACGAGTTCGACATCGACGACGAGGTGGCCGAACTGGTCGAACGCGCCTCCGACGCCGTCGGCGGCGGGTTGCTCGGCATCGACCTGATGGAGACGGGCGACTCCTACACCGTCCACGAGGTGAACCACACGGTGGAGTTCAAGGCGCTCGACTCCTGTGTCGACTTCGACGTGCCCGCCGCCATCGTCGACTGGCTAGAGACGAAAGTGGAGGCCACACCATGACCTACACCGCGAGCGTCGTCGGCGCCAGCGGGTTCGCGGGCGGGGAACTCCTCCGTCTGCTGAACGGCCACCCCGAGTTCGAGGTGGCCCAAGCGACGAGTCGGAGCTACGAGCGCAAGACGGTGGGGCACCAACACCCCAACCTCCGCTCGATGGACCTCCGCTTCAGTTCGCCGACGGACCTCGAATCCGTCGACGTGCTCTTCGCGGCGACGCCCCACGGCGTGTCGATGGAGCGCATCGACGACTTCCAAGACGCCGCCGACACCGTCGTCGACCTGAGCGCCGACTTCCGTCTCGGGAGCGAGGCCCAGTACGACGAGTGGTACGACGGCCACGAACGCCCCGAACTGCTCGACGAAGCCGAGTACGCACTCCCAGAACTCAACCGCGACAACCTCCGCGGCGCCGACCTCATCGCCTCCGGTGGCTGTAACGCGACGGCGACGATTCTGGGGCTGAAACCCCTCTTCGACGCCGGCATCCTCTCCGGCGACGAACAGGTGGTCGTCGACGTGAAAGTGGGGTCCTCGGAGGGCGGCGCCGGCGGCGGCGCGGCCTCCTCTCATCCGGAGCGTTCGGGAATCGTCCGCCCGTACGCGCCGACGGGCCACCGCCACGAGGCCGAAATCGAGGAGTTCCTCGGGCTCTCGGTGTCTTTCACCGTCCACGCGGTCGACATGATTCGCGGCGCCGCCGCGACCTGTCACGTCTTCCCCGACGACCCGGTGGGGAAGAAAGACCTCTGGAGCGCCTACCGCGACTCCTACGACGACGAACCGTTCATGCGGACCGTCGCGGGCGGCGGTGGCGTCTATCGCTACCCCGAACCGAAGGCCGTGGCGGGCACCAACCACGGCGAAGTCGGCTTCGAACTCGACCCCGGAAACAAGCGACTGGTCGTGTTCTCGGCCATCGACAACATGATGAAAGGCTCGGCGGGACAGGCGGTCCACGCCGCGAACGTCGCCCTCGGTATCGAAGAGACGGCGGGACTGGAGTTCCAGGGTCTGCACCCGGTGGGCGCGCCATGACCGTCGTCGTCAAAATCGGCGGCGCGAAGGCCGTCGACCCCGCGGGCGCCGTCGCTGACATCGCCGATCTGGTGGCCGATGGCGAACCCGTCGCCGTCGTCCACGGTGGCTCCACCGCCGTCGACGACCTGTTGGACCGCCTTGGCATCGACCCGACGTACGTCGAGACGCCGGACGGCGTCGTCGGCCGGTTCACCGACGAAGAGACGATGGAGGCCTTCACGATGGCGATGGCGGGGACGGTGAACACCGACCTCGTGGCGACGTTCCGCGAGGCGGGCGTCGACGCCGTCGGTCTCTCGGGCGTCGACGGCGGCCTCATCACTGGCCCGCGGAAGTCCGCGGTCCGGGTTGTCGAGGACGGCAAGAAGAAGATCAAGCGCGGCGACCACTCCGGCAAAATCGAGTCGGTGAACGCCGAGCTGCTGGAGACGCTGCTGGCGGACGGCTACACGCCCGTCGCCGGCCCGCCGATGCTCGCCGACGACGGCGTCCCCGTCAACACGGACGCGGACCGCGCAGCGGCGGCCGTCGCGGGCGCCCTCGGCGCGACGCTGGTCGTCCTGACGGACGTGTCGGGCGTCTACGCCGACCCCGACGACCCCGAGACACTCATCGAATCGGTTCGCACGCCCGCGGAGTACGACGCCCTCACCGACGCGGCGGAAGGGTTCATGACGAAGAAAGTGATGGCCGCGACGGAGGCACTCGAACGCGGCGCGAGCGAAGTCGTCGTCGCCGACGCCAACGCGGACGCGCCGGTGACGGCAGCACTGGGCGAAAGCGGTACACACATTCATCCGAGCGCATTGGAGGACACATGAGCGGGTTCGTCTTCTCCGAGAAACCCATCGGCATCGAACGCGGCGAAGGGGCGTACCTCTACGCCGACGACGGCACCGAGTATCTGGACTTCGGCGCGAGTTACGCCGTCACGCCCGTCGGCCACAGCCACCCGGACGTGGTCGACGCCGTGAAATCGCAGGCTGAGGACCTGATGTACGTCCAGGCGTCGTACCCCGTCGCCGAGCGGACGGAACTCTACGAGAAACTGGCGACGGTATCGCCGCCGGGACTGGACAACGTCTGGCTGTGTAACTCGGGGACCGAAGCCAACGAGGCGGCGATGAAGTTCGCCCGCAACGCCACGGGCCGGTCGAAAATCGTCGCCACGCGCCGCGGCTTCCACGGGCGCACGTTCGGCGCCCTCTCGATGACCTGGAAGGACAAGTACAAGAAGCCGTTCGAACCGCTGCTCGACGATATCGAGTTCGTCTCCTACGGCGACGGCGACGAACTCGCCGAGGTCGTCGACGACGAGACGGCAGCCGTCTTCCTCGAACCCATCCAGGGCGAGGGCGGCATCCACCCCGCCGACACGGCGTACCTCCAGCAGGCGCGCGAACTCACCGAGGAGGCGGGCGCGGCGCTCGTCTTCGACGAGATTCAGACCGGCATGGGGCGGACGGGAACGCTCTGGGCGTGTGAACACGCCGGCGTCGATCCCGACATCCTCACGACGGCGAAGGGCATCGCCAGCGGCCTACCACTCGGCGCGACAGTGTGTGCCGACTGGATTGCCGACGCCGACCCCGAACACGGCTCGACGTTCAGCGGCGGGCCCGTCGTCTGCGCGGCGGCCAACGCGACGCTCGACTTGCTGGTCGAGGAAGACATCCCAGCCCACGCCGCCGAGATGGGCGACTACCTCGTGGACGAAATCGAAGCGACGGACCTGCCCGTCCGCGACGTTCGCGGGCGCGGGCTGATGGTCGGCATCGAGGTGAAGCGGGGGGCGAACCGCCTACTCCGTGACCTCGCCCTCGAAGAGCAGGTGTTGGCGCTGCCGGCCGGGCGGACCGTCCTCCGCCTGTTGCCGCCGCTGACCATCGACGAGAGTCACGCCGACGAGTTCGTGGCGTCGCTGGAGGCGGTACTGGAATGACCGCGGGCGAACACGAAATCAAAGAGCCGGACGTGGCGCTGACCGAGAGCCAGCGACTGCTGTTCGACCTCGTCTCCATCCCCTCGCCGTCGGGCGAGGAGGAGGCGGCCGCGGAACGGCTCGTCGACTTCTTCGAGTCACACGACCGCGAGGTGTGGACCGACGAGGTGGGGAACGTCCACGCGCCCGCGGACGATTCGGTGCTCCTGACCTCGCACATCGACACCGTGCCGGGCGACATCCCGGTCGAGATTCGGGAGGAAGACGGCGAGCGGACCCTGTGGGGTCGCGGGAGCGTCGACGCGACGGGCCCATTGGCGGCGATGGCCGTCGCCGCCGTCGAGACGGGCACGAGCTTCATCGGCGTCGTCGGCGAGGAAGTCGACTCCCGCGGGTCGCGACACGTCATCGAGAGCGACCGGCCGGAACCCGACGCCCTCATCAACGGCGAACCCAGCGGGTGGACGGGCATCACGCTCGGCTACCGCGGCTTGCTCGCGGGGACGTACGTCGCCACCAGCGAGTCGGGGCACACCTCCCGCCCGGAGAACAACGCGATTCAGGACGCGATGGACTGGTGGGAGCGGGTCGAAGAGGAGTTCGACCCTGACGAGTACCTCCCGGTCTTCGAGCGCGTCACCTGCAAGCCCACGTCGTTCGAGGGCGGCACCAGCGTCGACGGCCTCTCCGTCGAGGCGACGATGGAAGTGCAGTTCCGCGTGCCGCCGGAGTACACCGTCGACGACGTGCGCGAGATGGCGGACGGCCGCCTCGAAACGGGGACCGTCCACTGGTACGACCGCGTGCCGCCGGTGATGGAGAGCCCGCGGACGAACATCGCGCGGGCGTTTCGCGCCGCCGTCCGGAACGCTGGCGGCGACCCGCGTCTCCTCCGCAAGACCGGCACCGCCGACATGAACGTCTTCGCGTCCGCCTGGGACTGCCCGATGGTGACGTACGGGCCGGGCGACTCCGACTTGGACCACGCGCCGAACGAGCACCTCGCACTCGACGAGTACGACCAGTCTATCGAGGTGTTGATCGACGCCTGCGAACGCCTACGATGATAGAACCCACCCACATCCTCGACGTTGACGACCTCACGGCCGAGGACCTGACCACGGTGTTGGATCGTGCGGCCGCCATCAAGGCTGGCGAGGACCAGACGGACCTCGACCGACAGACGCTCGCGATGGTGTTCGAGAAGCCGAGCACGCGCACCCGAACGTCCTTCGAGACGGCGATGACGCGTCTCGGCGGCCACGCCATCTTCCTCGGCCCGGACGACATCCACCTCGGCCGAGGCGAACCAGTGAAAGACACCGCCCGCGCCCTCGCGGGCTACACCGACGCCATCATGGCGCGTCTGTTCGACCACGCTGACGCCGAGGAACTCGCGGAGTACTCGGACGTCCCCGTCATCAACGGGTTGACCGACGACGCCCACCCCTGCCAGACGCTCGCGGACCTGCTGACGATTCGCGAGCGATTCGGCGGCTTCGACGACGTGACCGTCGCGTGGGTCGGCGACGGCAACAACGTCGCGCAGTCGTTCGTGTTGGGGGCGGCGCTCGCCGACCTCGACGTCGTAGTGTCGACGCCGCCCGAGTACGGCCTCGACGACGACGTCCTCGACCGGGCGGCGGAGCTGGGTGGGACTCCCGAACTCGTCGACGACCCCGCCGACGCCGTCGAGGGCGCGGACGTGGTCTACACCGACGTGTGGGTGTCGATGGGCGAAGAAGACGAACGCGAGGAGAAACTCGCGGCGTTCGAGGGGTTCCAACTGAACGCCGACCTCCTCGCCGGCAGCGACGCCGAGGTGATGCACTGCCTGCCCGCCCACCGCGGGGAGGAAATCACCGACGACGTCGTCGAGAGCGAGCGTTCTATCGTCTGGCAACAGGCGGAGAACCGCCTGCACGCGCAGGCCGGCCTGCTGGTCGAACTGCTCGCGTAACGGGCGCGTCGCCCGCCACGCGTCGGCGAGGGTTTTAATCCGAGGGCGCGTAAGACCGCGCGTGGCCGAAACCGCGGGGTACGAGCGGTTCTTCCCCTACGACGACCCGTATCCGAACCAGCGCGAGGCGATGGACCGCATCGCCGACGCCCTCGATAGCGGACAGGACGTCCTGATGGAGGGTGCGCCGGGGACGGGCAAGACGCTCTCGGCGCTGGTGCCGGCGCTCGCACACGCCCAAGAGCACGACCGGACGGTTGTCATCACGACGAACGTCCACCAGCAGATGCGCCAGTTCGTCGCCGACGCCCGCGCCATCGCCGCCGAGGAGCCGATTCGCGCGGTGGTGTTCAAGGGCAAGGCGTCGATGTGTCACATCGACGTGGGCTACGAGGAGTGCCGGAGCCTCAAGGAGACGACGCGCTCGCTGGTCGAGGCCGAGGCTGAGCGGGCGGAGCTCGCCGAGCGAAACGACGCCTTGCTGGCCGAGATGCAGAACGGGAGCGACGAGGCCGCGGCGGCCCGGTCGGCCGTCGTCGACGAACTCGAACAGCTGGACGACGAGATAGCAGAGTTGGAGTCGGCGAACGTCTGCGAGCATTACCGCGCGAACCTCGAACGCGACACCGACGCCTTCCACGACTGGCTGTTCGAGGGGGTCCGCACGCCGGAGGAAATCTACGAGTACGCCGACGAGCAGGGCCTCTGTGGCTACGAACTCCTCAAGGAGGGGATGGAGGGCATCGACCTCGTGGTCTGTAACTACCACCACCTGCTTGACCCGACCATCCGCGAACACTTCTTCCGGTGGCTGGGTCGCGACCCCGAAGAGGTCATCACCGTCTTCGACGAGGCCCACAACATCGAATCCGTGGCGCGCGAACACGCCACGCGAACGCTCTCGGCGCGGACGCTGGAGGGCGCGCTGGCCGAACTCGACGAGACGGACGACTCGCGCGCGGAGAGCGCCAGAAACGTCGTCGAGGCGTTCCTGACGGGGCTGGAGACGGCCGTCGACGACGCACTCGGCTTCGGCGAGCGCGAACAGGTCGGCGACGAGTGGCACGACGTGGCCATCGCCAACGACGACCGACGCGACGACCTGACGCTCGCCTTCCTCGACGCCTACGAGGGGAGCGGCATCGACGCCGAAATCGACCTCGCGCTACAGGTGGGCGAGGCGCTGGACGAACAGTACGAGGAGGCGTATCGGCGGGGCGAGACGGCGACGCGGAGCGAGTCCGCGACGCTGCAGGCCGCGGGATTCGTCGCCGACTGGATGGGAAAGGGCACGGACCTCGGTCGGCATCCGATGGCCGCGGTGCGGCGCGACGTGACCACCGAGGAGGTGTACGGGCGCGCGGAGCTCTACACCTGCATCCCGCGAGAGGTGACCGAAGGCCTGTTCGACGAGGTGGCCGCGAGCGTCCTGATGAGTGCGACGCTCCGCCCGTTCGACGTGCTCGAAGACGTCCTCGGCCTGACGGAGCCGGAGACGATGGCGTACGGGTTGGCGTATCCGGAGGAGCGCCGGCGCACTTTCGCCGTCGAGGGGCCGGCGCTGTTTTCGAGCGAGCGCGACGACCCGGAGACACAGGCCACGGTGGCCGATACGCTCGCCGACGCGATACGGATGACGCCCGGGAACACGCTCGTGTTCTGCCCCTCCTACGCGGAGGCAGAGCGGTATCACGACCGCCTCGGCCTCTCGAACGCGTATCTCGACAGGTCGGACGTATCGACCGAGGACCTGCGACAGCGGTTCGTCGCCAGCGGCGCCGACGGCGCCACCCTCTTCACCTCGCTCTGGGGAACCCTCGGCGAGGGAGTGAGTTTCGACGGCGACGACGCCCGGACCGTCATCGTCCTCGGGGTGCCGTATCCGAACCTCTCGGAGCGCATGGAGGCGGTCCAGGCCGCCTACGACCGCGTCTACGACGACCGGCCGAACGCGGGATGGCGCTACGCCGTCGAAATTCCGACCATCCGCAAGACGCGACAGGCCTTGGGGCGCGTGATTCGCGCCCCCGACGACTTCGGGGTGCGCATCCTACTCGATAAGCGCTACACGCGCGCCGGGCGCGACATGGGACAGTACGGTGTGCGCGACGCCTTCCCGCCGGGCGAACGGGACGAACTCATCGACATCGACCCCGAGAAACTGAAGTTCGCGATGCTGAACTTCTACGCCGACCTGGACGCCTACGACGGCGACCCGCCGGCGCCGTAACTAGGGCCGCGGGAGCGACACGGTCCACGCCTTCTCGTGGTGGACCTGACTCCAGAGGTCGAGCTCCGAGACGGTCCACGTGACGGGGTCGATGTCGAGGTCACGGAGTCGGTCCGCGTCCAGACTGTCGCCGCCGCGAGCGAGCGTGACGTGGGGGACGTACCCCTCGCCCTCTAACTCGTTGTGGACGATGTCGAACTCCTCGACCAGCCGACGGTGCAAATCGTAGAGCCCGGGGCTCTCGACGGAGAGATAGACGACCGGCCCGGGCCCACGGACCGGCGTGTCGAAGGCGTCGATGCCGGTGATGCGAATCTCGAACGCGGGCGTCGGCGAGAGGGCGACGCGGAGGCGTTCGCGCAGGTGGTCGTACGCAGTCTCGTCGACATCGAAGCGCTTGCAGACCAAGGAGTGTCGTTCGCGAATCTGGTCGAACACCACGAGCCGTGGATGGAGGTCGGCAGCGAGGCGTTCGACCGTGCCCGGGACGGGAACGTTGAGACTGTACACGACGGGCTGTCGCACGCCGGGGAGAAGAGCGTTGCGCGCTCGTACTGTCGACCGTACGTCGAGACAATCAGACCCAGTCGAGCAACCAGAGGACGATGAGGACGGCGATGAGGAGGCCAATGACGGGGCCAGCGAAGTTGAGCAGGCCGAAGAGGACGCCGAACAGCTCCCCGACGATTTCGAGCACGAGCCAGACGATGATGAGGAGGAGGACGAGCTTCAGCAAGTCCTCGACGTCGATGGCTGCGCGATTCATAGTGTATAGTGCGGGATGGCGGTGCAAAAGGATAGTGGCCGGTGTGTGGACGAAACCCATGCGGTACGACGAACCTCAAGACTTTTTATGGGCGGTGGGGTACGGGAATTCCAAGAATGAGTCGTACTGCGGTAGTTGAGGCGGTACTCACCCGAACGAAGCAGTCACGTTTCGATTCCTCGCCGCCGTCTTCGGGGGCGCGAGTGACGGTCACCACCACACACTGAATTTCTTGGATAGATGAGCATTCCGCCATACAGCCGCATCCAGAAGTGGTTCCTGAAGTATCAGCATTTCTTCGTGTTCGCGGCGCCCGTGCTGTTCGTCGTCGGCGTGGTCGTCGGAGCACCGACGGAGATGAGTAATCCGGGGACGGATTACTGGCTCGAATACTGGTGGCTCTTCCCCGCCTTCTTGGCCGGAGCGACCATCGTGAACACGGTGGGAATCAGTGGGTCGGCGATATTCGTCCCCTTCCTGATTTTCATCTTCCCGCTGTTCGCTCAGCCACTCGAACCGGAGACGCTGGTGAAAGTCGGCCTCATCAGCGAGGCGTTCGGGCTGTCGAGTTCCTCCGTGGCGTTCATCCAGTACGGCCTCGTCGACCGTCGACTGGCGCTGACGCTCGTCGGCGGGTCGATTCCGTTCGTCATCGGCGGCGCCCTGCTCTCGTTTATCATTCCCGAAGCGGTGTTTCACGCACTCCTCGGGATTGCGCTGTTGGCGGCGGCGTATCTCCTGTTCAAGACGAACCTCGACCACAGCGGCGACAGTGACGGCGCGACAGCTGACGGCGGCACGGCGTCGGCCGGCCTCCCGAACGACAGCGGCAAACTCGGGCCGGCGGGCGTCCACACCGACGAGGAAGGGACGGTCACGCGCGTCGACCGCGACGGCGACGACTACACCTACACCCGCGGTGGCTACCTGCGTCGCGCCGCGAACTACAGCATCGGCGGCACCTTCCAAGGGCTGGCCGGCTTCGGCATCGGCGAACTCGGCCTCATCTCGATGCTCGGGACGAAGGTGCCCGTCCGGATTGCCATCGGGACGAACCACATCGTCGTCGCGCTGACGGCGATTCTGGCGTCGCTCGTCCACGTCTTCGGCGGCGGCCTCGTCGGCGGGCACTCGCTCAGCCTCGCCTCGACGCCGTGGAACATGGTCGTCTTCACCGTCCCGGCGACGGTGACTGGCGGCCAGATTGCCCCCTACGTCTCGAACGCGCTCAGCACGCGGACCATCAAGCGGTTCGTCGCCGGACTGTTCGGAATTATCGCCATCGCGTTGTTCCTGATGGCGGCGGGGCCGTGGTAATCGGGACCGCAGAAAGACAGCGATGACTCAGCGCTCGGGGTCGAGCGCCTCGACCTGTTGCTCGACGTACCGTCGCGGCCACTCGGCGAGATGCCGTTCGAGACGTCCGAGGAGGCTGTGCGACGCCGGGTCTTCGGGAGTGGACCGGTCGTCTCCACGAAGACGAGGGTCAGTTTCGTGGCTCATCTGTGACACATAATACCATCCTTCCTGTCCTAATAAACCTTGGTGACAGTTCGCAGGATGCGGATAGAGTCCGCCGAGACGGCGTCAGCGGAACTCGGAGTCGATTTCGGGCGCGACGCCGTCGTCGTCGGTGTCGAACTCGAACTCCTCGCGGAGCTCTCGAATCCGGTCACGGATGTCGGCCGCGAGTTCGAACTCCAGATTGTCGGCAGCGGTCTGCATCCGTTCTTCGAGGGCCTCGATGCGGGCGCGGGCCTCGTCCTCGCTCTCGGGGGCGTCGCCGGTGACACCCGAGGTGTCCGTCTCGCTCCCGGGGAGGTTCGTCTCGCCGACTTCCTTCTCGATGGTCGTCGGCTCGTGGCCGTGGTCCGCGTTGAAGGACTGCTGAATCTCGCGACGGCGACGCGTCTCGTCGATGGCCGACTGCATCGAGTCGGTCATCTCGTCGGCGTAGAGGACGACTTCGCCGTTGACGTTGCGGGCCGCCCGCCCCATCGTCTGGACGAGCGTCGTCTCGGAGCGGAGGAAGCCCTCTTGGTCGGCGTCGAGGATGGCGACCAGCGACACCTCGGGGATGTCGAGGCCCTCGCGGAGGAGGTTGATGCCGACGAGCACGTCGAACTCGCCGAGGCGAAGCCCGCGGATGAGTTCGTGACGCTCCAGCGTGTCCGTCTCGTCGTGCATGTACTCGACGGCGACGCCCGACTCCGAGAGGTACTCGGTGAGGTCCTCGGCCATCCGCTTTGTGAGCGTCGTGACGAGGACGCGCTCGTCGCGTTCGATGCGCTCGTCGATGCGGTCCATCAGGTCCTCCACCTGCCCCGTCGCGTCGGCCACCTCCACCGCAGGGTCGACGAGATACGTGGGGCGGACGATTTGCTCGACCACCTGCTCCGACTGTTGGCGCTCGTAGTCGCCCGGCGTCGCGGAGACGTAGAGCGTCCGGTCGGTCTTGTCCTCGAACTCCTCGAAGGTGAGCGGCCGGTTGTCGTAGGCGGTGGGGAGGCGGAAACCGTTCTCGACCAGCGAGTCCTTGCGTGACTTGTCGCCCTCGTACTGCCCCTTGATTTGGGGGAGGGTCTGGTGGGACTCGTCGATGACGGTGAGGAAGTCGTCGGGGAAGTAATCGAGGAGGGTGTAGGGCGCCTCGCCGGAGTCGCGGTCCGAGAGGTGGACGGAGTAGTTCTCGATGCCCGAGCAGTAGCCCGTCTCGCGCAGCATCTCGAGGTCGAAGGTGGTTCGCTCCTCGATTCGCTGGGCGGCGACGAGGTCACCCTGTCGCTCGAAGTGGCTGACTCGGTCGTCCATCAGGGCCTCGATTTCCTCGATGGCGTTCTCCAAGCGGTTCTCGGGGATGGAGTAGTGTTCCGCCGGGTGGACGAGGACGGCCGGTTCCTGACCCTTCACTTCGCCCTCCAGCGGGTCGAGTTTGGTCAGGCGGTCGATTTCGTCGCCCCAGAACTCCACGCGGACGGCGTAGCGGCCGTACATCGGGAACACCTCGACGGTGTCGCCGCGGACGCGGAAGGTGCCCTGCGTGAAGTCCACGTCGTTGCGGTCGTAGTTCAGGTCGACGAGGCGGGCGAGCAGTTCGTCGCGGTCGATTGCCTGCCCCCGTTCGAGGCGGAGCGCCATGTCGACGTAGTTGGCGGGGTCACCCAGCCCGTAGATGGCGGAGACGCTGGCGACGACGATGACGTCGTTGCGGGTCAGAAGCGACCGCGTGGCCGAGTGGCGCAGGCGGTCGATTTCGTCGTTGATGGAGGCGTCCTTGTCGATGAAGGTGTCCGTCTGTTCGACGTAGGCCTCTGGTTGGTAGTAGTCGTAGTAGGAAACGAAGTACTCGACGGCGTTGTCCGGGAACAGAGTGCGAAACTCCTCGTACAGCTGGGCGGCGAGGGTCTTGTTGTGGGCGATGACCAGCGTCGGCTGCTGGAGTTCCTCGACCACCCACGAGACGGTGTTCGTCTTGCCCGACCCGGTCACGCCGAGGAGCGTCTGCTTGTCCATGCCGGCGTCGTAGCCGGCGACGAGTTCCTCGATGGCGTCGGGTTGGTCGCCCGCGGGGTCGAAGGGGGCGTCCACCCGAAAGGGTCGGTCGGCGTCGGGACGGTCCGGCTGGAGCGGACCCGAGTTCGCGTCGCTCACACGCGTACTCGTCGCTCGAAGGACTTGACGGATTCGCTTGGGTGGGTGACTGGCCGCCCGACGGGACGCCCGGCGGCGAGTGGATACTAACTTGACCCCCCCGTCCGTAGCGTCGCGCATGGCACACGAGCAACTCGAACGAGCGAGTGACACACTGCACAGCGCGGCAGACCTGGCGACGGGCGACGCGGCCGAACGCCTCACCACGCAGGCCAATCAGTTCGAGGAACTGGCGGAAACGGGCGCCGACCACGGGCGACTCGCCCGCCACGAGAACGCGCTCCGCGAAATCAAGTCGTCGGCGAGCGACGAGGTTGTCGAGAAAATCGACGAGGCGATGTCGGCCATCACCGCGTACCGCGAGACCATCGAGGGCGTGTGAGGCGTTCCCGAACCCCCCTGATTTCAGGTGGAGGTCGGGACCGCGTCAGCAGACGTTTTTCGGCTGGACGCCCATCGCTTCGAGCGTCTCGACGTAGTCGTCGTACGTCGCGTCGATGACCGTCGTGGCCGCGTTCTCGGCGCGGTCCCACGCGTCGTCCGAATCGCAGCGCGTTTCGAGCGTGTCGAGAATTGCTTCCTGAACGGCGTCGTGGTCGTCGCGGAAGCCGCGGAAGTCGTTGGCCGTCGAGGGGTCGGCGTCACCGACGAAGAAGCCGACCATCTGGCCGAGGGTGCGGTCGACGACGAGTGCGTAGCCGAGGGCGCCGCCGGCGCGTTCGACGGGGTCGTCGAACGACGCGAGGGCGTCGTAGGTTTCGCGGTCGGTGGGGGCGGCGTCGGCGTCGAGGGCGTCGCGCCGATCGGCGGCGTCGGCCGCGAGAGTGTCGAACAGGTCGCCGTCCCAGTCGGCGAACGTCTCGGCGGCGGCGGCGGCGTCTGCGGCCGCCGCGGACCGAATCGCCTCGCCGGTCATGTCGCCGTCGGTCAGTGCGTAGAGCCACTTCGAGGAGCCGAGCCGCGAGAGCTCGGTCTCCAAGTCGTCAGTCAGCGTGTCGACGAGCGTCGTCCCGTCCATGCTCCGCGGTACGACAGCCCCTCGTTTGTATGCATCGGGACGTGACTGGTCGGTCGTCAAAAGAAGATGAGAACAGAGGGGCGTGTTGCCCTGCTTCACGGCACGCTCGCCGTTCCGCGTCGAAGCCTCGTGTTACTCGGCTTCGCCCTTCTCGATGGGGACACCGACGAGATTGCCCCACTCGGTCCAGGAACCGTCGTAGTTGATGGTGTCCTCGTAGCCGAGGAGCTCGTGCAGCGCGAACCACGCGACCGAGGAGCGCTCGCCGATGCGGCAGTAGGCGACGGTCGTACCCTCGCCGTCGATGCCTTCCTCGGCGTAGAGCTGTGCGATTTCGTCGCGGGTCTTGAAGGTGCCGTCGTCGTTGGTGACGGCCGCCCACGAGATGTTCTTCGCGCCGGGGACGTGGCCGCCGCGCTGGGCGGTCTCCTGCAGTCCCGGGGGTGCGAGAATCTCGCCCGTGAACTCCTCGGGCGAACGAACGTCAACAAGCGGCAGTTCGCGCTCGATGGCGTTCTCCACGTCCTCTCGGTAGGCGCGGATGCTCTCGCGGGGACCGGACGCCTCGTAGTCGACGGGCGAGAAGTCCGGAACCTCCTCGGAGAGGGGGTAGTCGTGTTCGAGCCAGTAGTCGCGGCCACCGTCCATCAGGCGTACGTCGTCGTGACCGTAGTACTTGAACTGCCAGTAGGTGTACGCCGCGAACCAGTTGGAGTTGTCACCGTAGAGGACAACGGTCGAATCCTCCGTGATGCCGTGACTGCCAAGCAGGTTCTCGAAGTCCCCCTTCGTGAGGATGTCGCGCGTCGTCTGGTCCTGCAGCTGCGTCTCCCAGTTGAAGCCGATGGCGCCGGGGGCGTGGCCCTCGTCGTAGGCCTCGGTGTCGACGTCGACCTCCACGAGGCGATAGTCCGGGTCGTCGCTCTGGAAGTCCTCGAGGTGGTTCTCCACCCAATCCGCGGAAACGAGGACGTCCTTCGCGTACGCTGAATCTGACATAGCAACTACCCCTACGATAGCCGGCCCTATAATCCCCATAGTGACGGCAGAGGCGGCCAACCCTCGCCCGAACCAGACAATATTGCCACTACTGTCGGAGATGTGTCGTCGCTGGCGGCGACTTCTCCGGCCGCTCCGATGCCAGATGGCGAATATCCGGCAAATATTGTCCCCGGATGAGACGGCGGGGCGAAACGCCGTCACTAAAGCCTGCGCAGTCGTATCCACGCGCATGACTGAGGACATTGTCGTATCTGTCGATTGGCTCGCGGCCCACTTAGACGAGGTGCGCGTCGTCGACGTGCGCGACGCGTGGGAGTTCGACGGCATCGGACACGTGCCGGGGGCGGTCAACGTCCCCTTCGACCGCTTCCGAAGCAGCGAGGGCGATGCGGGGATGCTGCCCGGCGCCGAGCGCTGGAAGACGCTGATGGAGGAGGCGGGTATCGACTCTGACGACCGACTCGTCGCGTACGACGACGAACACGGCGTGTTCGCCGCTCGATTCCTCGTCACCGCGATGCTGTACGGTCACCGCGATGTGCACCTGCTCGACGGCGACTTCAGCGCGTGGAACCGAGGTCACGAAACGACGAGCGACGCGCCGTCGACGCCGTCGGTTACCTACGACGTTCGAGAGCCGGAGGCGTCGCCGCTGGTCGACTTCGAGGACGTGGAAGCGGCCCTCGACACCGACGCCACCATCGTCGACACCCGCGAACCCGAGGAGTACGCCGAGGGACACCTGCCGGGCGCCGTCCAACTCGACTGGCGCGAACTCGTCGACAGCGAGACTCGGGGCCTGAAACCCGACGCCGAACTCGAATCGATTCTCACCGAGCGCGGAATCACGCCCGACAGACGGGTCATCCTCTACTGCAACACCGCCCGCCGCATCAGTCACACGTACGTCGTCCTCAAGCACCTCGGCTACGAGCGGGTCGACTTCTACGAGGGGAGTCTCACGGAGTGGCGCGAGCGAGGCGGTCCACTGGAAACCGAGGCGGACGCGTAGCTCAATCTTCTGCGACGGGGACGCGATTGAGTTCCGAGGAGAGAATCCGACCCATCTCGACGACGAGCGCGATAGCGAGGGGGCCGGCGATGATGCCGACGGTGCCGAGGGTGAGCAAGCCGCCAACGAAGCCGACGAAGTAGAGACTCCCGGGCAGGTCGGCCGTCTCGCGGGCGAGACGTGGGCGAATCACGATGTCGGGGAGCCACGCGACGAAGAGGCCACCGAGGACGAAGACGAGGGCGGCCTGCGTCGGGTCGCCGACGGCCAAGTGCGCTACGGCGAGCAAACCGATGAGGAGTGACGGTCCGACCACGGGGAGGAACTGTAGAATGGCCGAGAGGACGGCCAGCGTGAGGAAGTAGGGGTAGCCGAGGAGGAAAAAGAGCACCAGCGCGACGACGAAGGTGCCAGCGGCCGTCGCCGCCTGAAGGACGTAAATCGCGAAGAGCGTCGACCGAGTGCGACGACTCAGCGCCCGTGCAACGTCGCGGTAGCCGTGCGGAACGATGGCTATCATCGCACGGTGCGTGTCGGCCGTCCGCGAGAGGAGGGCGAAGACGACCATCACGAACACGGTGAGTTTGAGCGAGAGAACGGGCGCAGCGAGAGCGGACGCGCGAGCGAGTTGGCGGCCGAAAGCGACGACGAGGGCGCGGGTGTCGGTGAGGGATACCGTCGTCGAGAAGCCGTACAGGTCGAGCGAGACTGTCGGTGGGAGCGACGCGAGAAAGGCGATGATGGCGTCCAATCGCCGGACGATGACGAAGGCGAGCGGAGATGCGAGGAGGACGACGGCGGCGACGGCAGTCACCGTCGAGACGAAACTCGCCCCCCACGGCGAGAGGCCACGCCGAGTGAGTTCCTCCCGAAGCGGGAAGAGGAGGTACGCCACCGTCACCGCGAAGAAGACGGTGGCGAGAACGTCGGCGATGAGAAGCGCCGCGGCCAAGGCCAGCAGGCCGAACAGCGCCCCGAGCACGTATCGACGGTCCAGTGTCACGGTGTGACGTGGGACGGCCGCAGGCAAAACGATTCCCCAGGCCGAGACCACGCGCCTTTACGGTCGGTGGGCCACTCCGCTTCGGCATGGTCGGAGTGCGCCGTCGCTTCAAACTCGCCGACACCGCACAGCAGATCGTGGGCGGGTTCCTGCTCGCGGGGCCGTTCGTCGTCACCGAAGAGGTGTGGACGCTGGCGGCGAGCATGTCGTTACTACAGACGCTGTCGACCGTCTGCATCGTCGTCGGCATCGGCTACGGCGCGCTCTACAAGGCCGACGACCGCGACCCGGACGCCGAGAGTGAGGTGGGCGGGATTCCCGTTCGGTTCGTCTCGCTCGTCCTCGTCGCGTACGGTTCGGTCCTCGCTCTCGCACTCGCGTTCAACGCGCCGAACACCTTCGTCGGCGGGGGCGGCGAGAGGGCCAGGCTGCTGGGAGTCGACGTACCGATTCGAACCGTCAGGGTGACGGTAAAGGCGGTGAGCGTCGGTGCGGTCTTCAGCGTCGTCGGCGCGGCGACGGCGGACTCGCTGTTCTGACCGCCGGACGACGCTCGCACTCACCCGCAGTCTTAAGTCCGTTCGGTCGGAGGGACGGATATGGATTACACGCTCGCCATCGACGGTGCGCCGGAGACAATCCCCGGCGGAACGGGTGTGCTCTTGTTGCACCCGAGTATCGGCGAGACGGACCGCATCGACACCGACTTCCTGAAGACCGACACCGACAACTTCCTCGTCATCTCGACACGAACCACCGCCCGCGAGGTGGAGCAAAAGCTCGAACACTACGACGTGGACGAGTCGCGCGCGGATATCCTCGATACACTCTCGGTCGAACGCGGCTACTCCCGACGCCCCTCGGACCGCGTCCACTACGTCGCCTCGCCGGACGACCTGGACGGCATCGTCGCCAAGACGGAGGCCTTCCTCGACTCTCACGGCGGCAAGCGGCGGGTGAGCGTCGACTCGCTCACCGAGATGGCGTACTACGCCGACGAGGAACGCGTCTACGAGGCGACGAAACAGCTGCTCGACTTACTGGCCGAGTACGACGCTGTCGGCCTCTTCCACCTCTCGAAAGAGGTGCACGACGAGGAGACGCTGGACCGCTTCCGCGACCTGTTCGACGGCGTCCTCGATTTGGGCGTCGACGGCGGCGTGACCGTCGACTTCGAGACGGAGTAACGGGGCGGAGTCAGTCGGCGCTCTCGAACGTCTTGCTCGCCCACTGCACCGCGTAGTCGGCGCCGTAGTCGACGTAGGCCGACGTATCGAGTGCGGCGAAGGGCGCCGGGAGGTCGAGTCCGTGTTTGATGGCGGCGCAGGCGAGTTCCGTCGCGTCGGAGAAGTCAGTCTCGTCGCGAGCGATGGCGCCGGGCAGTCCGTCGACCCGGTCACAGAGACGGTCCCCGGCGTCGGCCCACGCGTCGTAGAGGTCAGGAGCGTCTTCCTGCCAGCTCTCGAAAATCGGCCGCGTCTGGAGTCCTAGCCACGCGTCGTACAGCGCCGCGCCGATTTGGTACGTCGCCGCGGCGTCGAGCGGAATCGCGGCGTCGAGGTCGGGGTACCGCTCCCCGAAGAAGGGCAGAAACGACTCGGGCACGTCGAGGCCGACCTGCACCAACGCTTCCGCAATCAAGAAGTCGAGGAAGGGGTCCGGCGTCCCCTCCGCGCGCGCTTTACAGAAGACGATGGGCGGGTCGGTCTGTCGCGTCCACGTGACGGTTCCGTCGCCTGGGAGGCCGATGGTGAAATCGGGCCCCGCGTAGCGATGGAGTTGGCTCGGCGCGTCGTCGGGGACCCACTCGGTGGTGTAGGCCGCGGGGTCGAGGGACTCGACCAAGAGGCCGAGGTCCTCCGCCGCCGCCGGCGGGAGCGTCCCGAAGTCGTTCTCGACGTCCAAGACGAGTGCGTCGGGGGCGTGGTCGGCGCGGACCGCCTCGAGTTCGCCCGAGATAGACCGTCGCTCGAACATCAGGCGAGGAGGATACCGACCGCGAGGGCGGCCGCGAGGACCGCCGAGATGCCCACCGTCCCGACTACGACCTGTGTCGCCTTGCTCATGCCCAACATCTCGGGACGGCAGCGCATAAATGTGGTCGCTCCGCGACCCGACTGGCACGAGTCCGCGTACCAATCCATCGTTTCACGTCCACAGGAATATCTCGTTTGAGCAGGTTTGTGCCACGAATTCGGAGAGTTTGCACTAGAAGCAAAGGGGTATGTCTGACGAAGGGGCGGGAGATATCTGCGGGCGAAGACGTACGGGCGAGAGGGTTCGACGGGTGAGAGAGGGCGCCCGTCGAACGCGGCGGACAACGAGTAGCGCGGCGGGAGGGTAAAAGGCGTTACGTGTCGTCGTCGCGCCAGGTGTCGGCGACTTCGATGACGTAGTGACCGTCCTCTTGGAGCGAGATGATGCACTCCTGGCGGTCGTACAGCTCCATCAGGTTGAGCTCGTACTGTCCCGGTTCGAGGATTTTGATGCTCTCGAACTGGTCGTTGAGTTCGGCGCGCAGGTCCTCGATGTCGGGACCGTCGTCCGAGTCCTCGTCCGGGGGGATGGCTCGGGCGGCGTCGGCGGCGGACGGTGGTGGCGACGCGGCGTCGTCGAGTTCGTCGTTCGTGACGACGCCACTGCGTGCGTCCGCCTGCGCGGTATCCTCCTCGAGGACGCTCGGGTCAGACTCGGCCTCGATGTAGTCGGTGTCGGTGTCCGCGGTGTCGGCCGACTGGGTATCGGGCCACGGGGTCCATCCCGACGAGGACGACGTGCCGTCTGCCGGGGGTGAATCTGCGTTCGTCGCCGTCGCGTCTGCCGAGGGCTGGGAGTCCGCCGCTGTCGCGTCGGCTGGGTCGGACGCGGTGGCCGTGGTCGACTGGTCGTCGAGCGTCGGCGTCGGCGTCGCCGAATCGGGTTTGAACTGGAACTTGTTGCCCCCGCAGTCGGGACAGCCCGAGAGCATCTCCTTGGAGCCGTCCTCGAACACCCGCTCACAGTTCGTACACTGGTGGGGCATCGATCTATTTGCGCGACACGAGCGCGCTGATGAGATTTTCGTCCTTGTGAAGTGTCTGAATCTGGTTGGCCGGCCCGATGACGGTGAGTTTCTTCGTCGATTCGCGACCCATCAGCCGGTCGAGGAAGCTTCGGTCCGCCGTCTCGGAGCGGGGATAGGTCTCGATTTCGATGCCGTTGAACTCGTCGGGGCTGATTTCGGTCATCGTCACCTCGATGAGCTTCGACTCCTCGTCGGGGGAAAGTCCCTCCTCGAGGATGACGATGTTGCCGTCGCGGACCCCGTCGAGGATGAGCCGGATTTTCTCCATGCTCGCGAGGTTCTCCATCCGCGCGCCGCTGATGAGGTCGATTTGAACACCGTCGACGTCTGTTGGAGTGGCTTCCGGCAACTCAATCACCCGAAGTACTCCGCGATTTGGTCGTACACTTCGTCCATGTTGTCACCTTCGAGCGCCGACAGCGGTATCGTCTCGTGTTGCGGGAAAGCGTCCTCGATGCGCTTGATGTTCGAATCCTCGAGGTCCGTCTTGTTCGCGAGGATGAGCACCGGCAGCTCCTGGCTCTCGATGATGCCGATGAGCATCGTGTTCACCTGCGTGAACGGGTCCTCCGTGCTGTCGAGGACGTAGATGACGCCGTCGACGTCCTCGCGAAGCCAGTGCATCGCCTCGGCGACACCCTCCGTCGCCTCGCGCGAACGCCGAACGGCGTCCTCCTCGTCGATGTCGTGTTCGAGGAACTCCTTGTAGTCGACTTTCGTCGTGACCCCCGGCGTGTCGACGATGTCGATGGTGACGGTGCGACCGTTGCGTTCGATTTCGACGTTCTCCTTGCGCCGTGCGCGCCGGGTTTCGTGGGGGACGTGGCTCTCCGGGCCGATGGCGTCACCCGTCCAGTCGCGCGCGATACGGTTCGCGAGCGTAGTTTTCCCGGCGTTCGGCGGGCCATAGATCCCGATGCGCTTCGGGTCGCTGGCCGAGAACAGTCGTTCTGTAACTCGTCCGATGCTGTCTCTGAGTCCTGTGAGCAGTCCCATCCTATCCTCCCGCACCTCCCGTCTACCGCCGCGAGAGGAGCGTATGCGCGATGAAGGTTGCGCCGTTCACTTAAGTGTGCGTCAGACAACCATAAAGGGCCTGTCAGTAGGTGCCGGTCGGCAGCACTGTGGAGTCGAAGCGGACGGCATCGACGGCACGGGAACGGGCGGGCTTCACCGACAGTCGCGACCGTGCAGGGAGTGAACACGCCACTACCTCGCCCCCCACCCCTTCGTTTCGGGTGGAACCGTTCGGCGGGCCGGTGGGTGAGTAGAAATCGGAGCGAGCTAGGCTAGTATTCTCCGACAACGACAACTAAAATAACTGATTTGTTCGCTATGCGGATGTTGTTTTGTATACTATGTATTATAGATTTCCCTCCTAGAACAACCGGCGACACCCCACCCCCGTCTCTCTGCCGTTCCACCCGAAACGAAGGGGTGGGGGGGGGGTCGGATGGGTCGTGGTACCGTTCGACACTATCGGTAACCGTCTCCCAGCCGGTTCGCGGACTGACACGCTCGGTCGGCACAGTTCGTGTGAACGCACTCCCCCATCGCGTGGGAACCACAACCCCCGCCCGCTTCCCGTCGAACACCACCCACCCTTGATGTCACTCACTCTGGGGCTCGGTTCGTCGCTCGAAATCGGGCCGAGTTCGGGTTCGTTCGGTTCCGAGGGGAAGGTTTTTCTACTACCTGCCCCTCTGTTTCCCCTGGATCATCTGGACGTACTGAGCCAGTACCAGGGGTTGGGGCACTCGCGTTACCCCGGTACGCGTCGCGTCCTCCACCCGAAACGACGGGGTTCAACGAATGGATTCGAACGACACACCGCCGGACGACCACGCCGACACCGAGAACCCGGACGAGACCGATCTACATGGTGCGCCCGCGCGTGACCGGACGACGGATATCTCCCGTGACGTCGACATCGACGACGTCCTCGACGACGAGGACGACGACAACCAGGGCCTCTTCGACGACTTGCTCTCCGGCGAGCCGATTTTCGAGAACAAGGAAGTCCTCCGCCCCTCGTACACCCCACACGAACTCCCCCACCGCAACGAACAGATCAATCAGATGGCGACCATCCTCGTCTCGGCGCTCCGAGGCGATACGCCGTCGAACATCCTGATATACGGGAAGACCGGGACGGGTAAGACGGCGAGTGCGAAGTTCGTCAGCAAGGAGCTGGAATCCACCTCCCAGAAGTACGACGTCCCGTGTGAAGTCGAGTACATCAACTGCGAGGTGACCGACACGCAGTATCGCGTCCTTGCGCAACTCGCCAACAAGTTCATCGAGAAGAATCACGACGTCATCGACGACCGACTCGACGACTTGCGCGACCTGCGCTCCCGTGTCGTCGACGACGAGGCGACGCTGACCGACACCGAGTACGGCTCCCTCGACGCCGTCGACGACCGAATCGACGCACTCGAAACGGACCGCGAGGAGATGGAACCGGTCCCCATGACCGGGTGGCCAACCGACCGCGTCTACAGTTCCTTCTTCGAGGCCGTGGACTACCACGAACGCGTGGTCGTCATCATGCTCGACGAAATCGACAAACTCGTCGAGAAATCGGGCGACGACACGCTCTACAACCTCTCGCGGATGAACTCGGAACTCGAAACCTCCCGCATCTCCATCATGGGGATTTCGAACGACCTGAAGTTCACCGACTTCCTTGACCCCCGCGTCAAGTCGAGTCTCGGCGAGGAGGAAATCGTCTTCCCGCCGTACGACGCCAACCAACTCCGGGACATCCTCCAGCATCGCGCTGACGTGGCGTTCAAGGGCAACGCACTCACCGAGGACGTCATCCCGCTCTGTGCCGCCTTCGCGGCGCAGGAACACGGGGACGCCCGCCGCGCACTCGACTTGCTCCGGACGGCCGGCGAACTCGCCGAGCGCGGCCAGGCCGACACCGTCGAGGAGAGCCACGTCCGGCAAGCCCAGGACAAAATCGAACTCGACCGGGTCGTCGAGGTGGTACGCACGCTCCCCACCCAGTCGAAAATCGTCCTCTTCGCCATCATCCTCCTCGAGAAAAACGGCGTCCACAACATCAACACGGGCGAGGTGTACAACATCTACAAGCGCCTGTGCGAGGAAATCGACGCCGACGTACTGACCCAACGCCGCGTCACGGACCTCATCTCCGAACTCGACATGCTCGGCATCGTCAACGCCGTCGTCGTGAGCAAGGGTCGCTACGGCCGAACCAAGGAGATCAGCCTCTCGGTTCCAGTCGAAGAGACGGAGGCCGTCCTCCTCTCCGATTCGCGACTGGGCGACATCGAGAACGCCCAACCCTTCGTGCAGGCGCGCTTCGACAACTGACAAACGCGTCCGTACTCCTCGTCCAGCCTACTCTCCAGTCGAAACGCTACGCGGCCGTCGGTCCAGCGACGGCGGCCCGGCCGTCGTCGACTGTCACCATCGGCGTCGTGTCGAGGACAAGACTCGACACGCCGAGTCGGACCCAGCCGAGATACGGGATTCTGACGCGCGCGACCCCGACTATCCACTCGGGTTTGACGGGTTCGCTGATGCCGTTGACTTGGTCGTACTGCCCGTTGGCGTCGCCTTTGGTGACGAACCCAGCGTTCGGCGCGGGGCAGTTCGGCATCGCGTCGCAGTCGGGCGCGGTCACGTACTCGGGGTTCGCGCGGTCATACCAGTTCTCGCCCTCGCTGACCCAGAACTGCGCCCGGTGAATGACGGGTGGCCCGCCCCTCGTGGGGTTGTCGTAGACGACCACCGACCCGTGGGCGCCGAACTTCCAGTAGCCCGTCTCTCGGGCGGCGGCGCGAGTGACGACCCCGGTGTCGTTGTGGGCGGCGTCGGGCGTGAACCGACCGGTGTCGGTGATGAACACCAGATCGCCCTTCTGCATGTGGGGTTCCATGCTCCCGCTCTCGACGGCGACCATCGGGGGCCAGACGCCGCTGATGGCAAAGAGGAGGAGGCCGATGGCGACGACGGCGCCCACGCTCAGCGTCGTCTCGCGCACGACCAGCAACAGGCCGTCAGTCGCCGTGGCGACCCGGCGAATCGGCCCCACCGGTTCCTCGCTGTCACCCGAACTCTCCGTCTCGACGGCGTCAGCGTCGCCGAACCCGGAGTCCGACGGGCGTTCGTCTGGCGAGCGAGAACCGTCGTCAGAACTCATCAATCTGGATTGACTGTCGGGCGAGTTGAAGGTTCTGGACTTCCGGCACGCTTTTGGCCGCACCTATCCTGGCTTCCCTGTGCCTCTGGAGACGCCCGCCCGCATCGTCCGCGAACTCGCCCAGCGGGGCTACAACGCCGAGCGCGAAGCCGTGACGCTCCTCGCGGGCGCCGACGACTCGGCCGCCGCCCTCGACGCCGCCGTCGAGGCGGCGCCGGACGACGCCCTCCGACTCACCGCCGACCACGCTCGGACGGCAGTCGAGCGAGTGGCCACCCCCGCGACCGACGGGCCGTCTCCGACTCCGACCGACACCGCGGACCAACACCCCTCCGTTTCGACTCCATCGTCCCCATCCAACTCGGGGAATCAGGCTAAAAACGCTCCACTCGAAACGAAGGGTATTGGCGGAGAGACGCAGGCGGTCGGCGCCGACTCGGACACCACAGCCGAGGCCGTCGACCGCGCTATCGACATCGCCGGCGACATCACTGGGCGAAGCACCGGGACCGGCGAGTACGGCGACTTCGTCTCCGTCTTTCGCGACCGCTACGAGAAGCTCTCGGGGAAGCTCCGGGGGCGGGTGAACCACCGTCCGGCGTCCGCCGTCGCGGACATGACCGGCGGCAGCGACGTGGCGATGATCGGCCTGGTGAACGACGTGCGCTCCTCCGCGAACGGTCACTGGATCGTCGAACTCGAAGACACGACTGGGACCTTTCCCTGCCTCGTCACGAAAGACCGCGACATCGCCGGCCTCGTCGACGAGCTCCTCTTGGACGAGTGTATTGCCATCGAGGGGACGCTCTCCGACGACGCGGGCATCGTCTTCGTCGACTCGCTCCACTTCCCGGACGTGCCGCGGACGTACAAGCCCTCGACCGCCGACCGCCACGTGCAGGCGGCGCTCATCTCCGACGTCCACGTCGGGAGTCAGGAGTTTATGGCCGACGCGTGGCATCGCTTCGCCGACTGGCTCCACACCGACGAGGCCGAGGCGGTCGAATACCTCCTCATCGCGGGCGACATGGTCGAAGGCGTCGGCGTCTACCCCGACCAGGACGAGGAACTCGACATCGTCGACATCTACGACCAGTACGACCGCTTCTCGGAGTACCTGAAGGAAGTCCCCGGTGACTTGGACATAGTCATGATTCCGGGCAACCACGACGCCGTCCGCCTCGCGGAGCCACAACCCGGCTTCGACGAGGAGCTCCGCGACATCATGTCCGCCCACGACCCCCGAATCGTCGGCAACCCCGCCACCGTCACGGTCGAGGGCGTCTCCATCCTCATGTACCACGGCGTCTCGCTCGACGAGGTCATCGCCGAACTCCCCGAGGACAAGGCGAGTTACGACGACCCCCACCACGCGATGTACCACCTATTGAAGAAGCGTCACGTCGCGCCGAAGTACGGCGGCCACATGCGTCTGGCCCCGGAGGAGGAGGACTACCTCGTCATCGAGGACGTGCCCGACGTGTTCCACACGGGCCACGTCCACAAGTTGGGGTACGGCAAGTACCACAACGTCCTCTCGGTCAACAGCGGGTGCTGGCAGGCGCAGACGGCGTTCCAGAAGAGCGTCAACATCGATCCCGACGCCGGCTTTGCCCCCATCGTCGACCTCGATACGCTCGATTTGACCGTCCGGAAGTTCGCCTAACTCGTCGGGTCGAACCGATACCGGGCGGTGGCTTTCCCGTCGAACTGCGGACCGGACCCTGCGCGTTCGAAGCCGGCGGCCGTCGCCGCGTCGGTGACCACCCTGTCGTCGTCGATGGCGAGGAGTTCGACGGTCATGCCCTCGCTCGTAGCGAAGCGAACGGGTTCGCCGAGCAGTCGTTCACAGGCCTCGGTCGTCCCCGCGAGCTGGGTGACGTGGACCGTCCCCTCCCGAACGTCGAAGCTGACGAACCCGGCTACGTCTCTCTCGTCGTCCTCGCCGGCGTCGGCGTTCGGTCCGGCGTCGGTCGTGTCGCGTTCGGCGACGCGGACCGTCCGGTCGTGAATCAGATTGCGAACGACATCCGCGGGCACGTCCGCGATGGCCGAGAGCGCGTCGGCGTCGGCCTCGACCGCGTCGCGCACTTTCATAGTCGCCGTACTCACGGCAGCCGTTTAAACGCTCGCTCCGTGCAGGGCCGCTTACCCCACTTTCGTCCCCGACGTGGGCAAGTGAACACAGTTATTACCGTCCCTCTCGCTATCCTCTGCCATGCCTGAACACCCGTTCGATTCCGCGGAGGGCCCGCGATGCGCGTAGTCGCAAAGTTCGGTGGGACGTCGCTCGGGAGCGGTGACCGGATCGAACGTGCCGCCGACACAGTTGCGAGAGCAGTCGAAGCGGGTCACGAAATCGCCATCGTCGCCAGCGCGATGGGGTCGACGACCGACGAACTCCTCGAAGAGATAACCTTCGAGGCCGAGGACGCCGACCGGGCCGAAATCGTCAGCATGGGCGAACGGACGAGCGTCCGCATGCTGAAGGCCGCACTCGCCGCCCGCGGCGTCAACGCCACGTTCGTCGAACCCGGGACCGAGGCGTGGCCCATCATCACCGACGAGTACGGCGAAGTCGACGCCGAGGAGACGCTGAAACGCGCCGAGGCACTCGCCGACGAGCTCGACAACGTCGTCCCCGTCATCACGGGCTTTCTCGCCCAGACCATCGACGGCAAGGTGACGACGCTCGGCCGCGGCGGGAGCGACACCACCGCGGTCATGCTCGGCAAATTCATGCACGCCGACGAGGTGGTCATCGTGACCGACGTGGAGGGCGTCATGACCGGCGACCCCCGCGTCGTCGAAGGCGCGCGCAACGTCGGCAACATCACCGTCGACGAACTCCGGAACCTCTCGTTCCGTGGCGCCGAGGTGGTCGCGCCGAGTGCGCTCTCCTACAAGGACGAGGACCTCACCGTCCGCGTCGTCCACTACCAGCACGGCGACCTGCTGACCGGCGGGACGAAAATCGAGGGCCAGTTCCAGAACCTCATCGACATGCAGGACGAACCACTCGCCTGCATCACCGTCGCGGGGCGCGCACTCCGCAACCGTCCGGGCATCCTCGCCGACCTCACGCAGGCGCTCCGGAGCGAGGACATCAACATCGACGCCGTCGCCAGCGGGATGGACTCCATCACCTTCTACGTCAACGCCGACCTGGCCGAGGACGCCGAGTTCATCCTCCACGAACGCGTCGTCGAAGACGAGACGCTTTCGTCGGTCACCGTCGAGGACGACTTCGCCGTCATCCGCGTCACCGGCGGCGAACTCCCCAACCGACCGGGCATCATCCTCGACATCGTCCAACCCGTCTCCGAGGCCGGCATCAACATCCACGACCTCATCACGTCGGCCACCTCCGTCGCCATCTTCGTCGAGTGGGACGACCGAGAGGAGACGCTCGATATCGTCCAAAACCAGTCCATCTGATTACTGTCCGTCGAGCAACCGCGTCCCGATTCGGGACGGCAACCCCGCGTCGTCGACGGCGCCGATTACCGCGTCGATGTCGTAGCCGACACGTCGCTCCTCGACCGTCACCGCGTCGCCGCCCGTCCCCTCGTCCAGCGTCACTACCGCATACCCCGCATCGGGGTCGCCGTCCCGTGGCTGGCCGACGCTTCCCGGATTCATCACGACGCCCCCGTCGAAGACGCGGTGGCCTTGCACGTGCGTGTGCCCGGTCACTAGGAGGTCCTCGCCGTCCAGCATCCGCGCCGAGAACTCCTCGGGGTAGGTGTAGCGGTCCGGGTCGTCCGGATGGCCGTGGACGAGTTTCACCCGCCCGTCGGCCACCGTCCGCGTCGGCGGCAAGTCGGCCAGCCACCCCAGGGCGTCCTCGTCCAGTTGCTCGCGAGCGTAGTCGACACCCGCGGCCGCCATCGAATTGAAGCGGAACGGTGTCTCGCTCGCGACGGCCCGGTCGTGGTTGCCCATCACCGTCGGTATCGACCGCTCGCGCACCGCCGCCACGCACTCTGCGGGCCACGGGTTGTACCCCACCACGTCGCCCGCACAGACCAGTCGGTCCACCGTCGGCATGTCGTCGAGGACGGCATCGAGGGCGATTCGGTTCCCGTGAATGTCGGAGACGACGCCCAGTCGCATGGGCTCGCTTGTCGGTCGGGTCGGTTAGGCGTTGTCGTGTGCCCAACGCTTACTTCGCTCTCTCACCATCTCCCGCTGTGACCGACCCCGACCGCCGAATCGTCCTCTTCGACCTGACAATCGCGGCGTCGAACGTCGGTGTCGCGGGGATGCTGTCCACCGTCGCCGTCGCCACCGCGTGGTGGTGGCTCACCCCACTCGCCGCCCTCGGGTCTGCCCTCCTGTTCGCTGCGTCCGACCGCTCGCGGAACGGTCTGTGGGCGCTCTTCGGCGTCGGCATCCTCGGCATGGCCGCCATCGTCTGGGCCGTCATCGCCACCGACTCCGGAGCCGGATACCTACCCCCCGCGCTGCTGGGGGTGGGCGTCGGCTACGCCGTCAATCGGCTCCTCTTCGGCGTTGTCTGGTCGGTGCCGGCCGTCCGCCGCCAGCGAGAAACTGCCTGATTAGGCGTCGTCGCCGTTCACGACGCTCGTCTCGACGGCGTCGTCGACGCTGATACCTGCTGCACAGACCGCATGCTCGAAGTCGGCGTCGTACGCCTCGCGGGCCGCGGCGTCGGCCGTCGCCGCCTCGAACTCGAACGCGCGCGGGTCGTCCTCCTCGTAGGTGGCGACGAGCGTCGGTTCCGACACTTCCTCGACCAGCAGGGCGTCCCGGCGGACGATGCCCACCGTCGCCGTCTCCGCACCGACGACGCCCGCGACTCGGGGCGTGTCGTAGTCGTCTTTCTCGTAATCCAGCGACAGGAGCGCCGTCGCCAGCGCGTCGCGGGCGGGGTAGCCCATGTCGAGTTTCTCCGTAATCGGGTCGACGTGGCTGCCGTTGCCGAGGACGGCCCGCCCGTCGCTCTCGCGGACGCAGTTGTACGCGATGTAGGGGTTGTCTGTCTCCGGGGCGTCCGGCGTCGGCGTGACGGTGAGCGTGCCGTCGCGCTCGACTATCTGTCGGTTCGGGAACGACCGGGAGGAGACGCGGTAGGCGCCGACCCCCGGGCCGACGACGATGAAACGTCCGATGTACATGGACCGACGTTCATCGACCCGCTACCTACGTCTTTCCCTCCCGCCTCACAGATTTAACATCGAGCGCGACGGAGTGGCTGTATGGCGCAGGCGACGGACCCCTACGCGCCCCTGTGGTGTACCCGCCTCGCGAACGCCACCGGCGCCGACCGACTCGCCCGATCACTCGGTCGACCGGCGCTCGCGCCGTACCTGTTCGTCTCCGCCCTCCTTGTCCTCGACGGCGTCGTCCTCTCGACGGTCACCACGCTCTACATCGACCGCGCGCACCCACTCCTGACGGACCCGTTCTGGTACGCCGCGCCCGTCGGCCTGTGGTTCGCCGTCTGGAGCATCCGCTCGCTCGCCCGCGGGCACGACAGACTCGTTTCGACGTACGACTTCGACCAGCAGTTTGCCGCGCCCGACGTGACCGCCGAGTCGGTCTACGACCTCCGGACGACCCGACTCAAACACGTCGTCTTCGGCCTCCTCTTGGTCGCTCACGCGGCGACTTACCTCCTCCTCGGCGAGTGGACCGCGGTGGTTCGGATGGACGGCACCGTCGTCGGCTTCCTCAAGTTCGGCCTCATCATCCCCTTCGGCTACTTCCCGGTCATCGCGGAGTTCGCCGGTCTCGTCCTCGCCACGCTGGTCGTGGTCCCCCGCTACGTCGTCACCAAGGAGTACCGACTCCAGTTCGACGACCCCCTCGACACCGGCGGCCTCGAACCCGTCGGTGACCTCATCAAGCGAGCCACCTACATCTACGCCGTCGGCCTCCTCTTCGCCATCGCCTTCGAGTACGGGTCGGCCGCCTCCTCGACGTTCGACCCCACCGCCTCCCCGTCGACGACGTTTCACACCGCCGAGTTCGTCGTCGTCTGGGCAGTCGGTGTGGTCCTCGTCCTCTACGCGACGTTTACCCTCCACGCCTACATGCAACGGGAGAAACTGGCGAAGATTCGCGAACTCAACGCCGAAATCCGGGCGTACGGCGACGACGACCGGGGCTTTCCCGAGACCGACCCCGCCGACCCGGACTACCCTCGCCTCGAATACGAGTACCTCCGCCTCCAGAAGGTCAAGGACACCTCCACCTTTCCGTTCACCCCGGCGACCGAGGAACGCGTCGTCGTCTCGGCGGTCGTTCCGCTGGCGCTCGAACTCCTGATCAACGCCTTGGTCTGAGGGGAGGTTCTTTACCACCCGCCGCCCGTTTCGGGGACGTATGATCGACGCCGCGCTCCCCGCTTGGCCCGCCATCGGGTCGCTCGCCGCCGGCGTCGGCTCTCTCTCGCTCCTCCGGTTCGTCTATCACTACCGGGACCGACCCGGGGCCCTGTGGTTTCTGGGCGTCCTCGTCGCGCAGGCGCTCTGGTGTCTCGCCTACGGTGTCGGCCTCCTGCTTTTCGACCCCGCGCTCCGTCTCGCGTTCGAACTAGCGATGTGGGTCGGCATCGTCTGGACCGGGCTGACCTTCCTCGCGTTCGCGCTGGAGTACACGGGCCGCGGCGGACTCGTCTCCGGGCGCGCGCTCGCGTGGTTTCTCGGCGCCGGCGTCGCCGCCTCCCTCCTCGTCGTCACCAACCCCTTCCACCGCCTGCTGTGGACGGGTTTTCGACTCGACCCCGTGTTCGGCGTCGCCACCGTCCGCTACACCCTCCTGCCGCCGGCGTATCTCCTCATCGGCGTGTCGACGCTCGCCGTCGTCGTGAGCGTCGTCCTCCTCGTGGACACCTTCCTCAACTACGGCCCGCTGTACCGCCGGGAGACGGCCGCCGTCGCCGTCAGCGCGCTCCCGCCGGGGCTGGCGCTTCTCGTGTGGGCCGGTGGCCTCGGCCCCGTGCCCCAGCTGTCGCTCGCGCCCATCATGTTCATCCCCCACGTCGCCCTCGACGCCTACGCTTTCGGGCGCGCGGAGATGTTCGAGCGCGACCCGACGACGGTCCGGGCGGCGGAGCGCACCGCCATCGACGACTTGGCCGACCCCATCATCGTCGTCGACCGCGACGAGCGAATCGTCCGCCTCAACCCCGCGGCTCGCCGGGCGTTCGTCGCTGACAGCGCCATCGACCGCACTCTCGACTCGGTGCTCGGCGTCTCGCTCGGCGACGACGACATCGGCCCCATCACCGCCACCGTCGACGGCGAGCAGCGAACCTACGCCGTCTCGGTGTCGCGGCTCTCGGACCCCGCGGAGACACACGTCGGCTGGACCGTCGTCTGCTCGGACGTGACCGAACGGGAGCGCCAGCGCCAACAACTCGAAGTCCTCAACCGCATCCTCCGGCACAACCTCCGGAACGACGCGGGCGTCGTCCACGGCTACGCCGACATGCTTGTCGACCGGTTGGACGACCCCCAGTTGCACCGCATGGCCGACGCCATCGAGCGTCGGTCTGCCGCCCTCGAATCGCTGGGCGAGAAGGCCCGCACCGTGGATACGCTCTTGGAGGGGGAACGGGCCGCGCCGCTCGCGGTCGGTCCGCTCGTCGACGGCGTCGTCGCCGACGCGCGGGCCGACGCCCCCGACGCCCAGATTTCGCTCGACGTTCGCGCCGACGTGACGGCGACGCTCCCCGAACGCACCTTCGAGGCGGCCGTCGAGAACCTCGTCGAGAACGCCGTCCGCCACCACGACGGCGAGGGGGTCGAACGCCCCGACGGCGACCCGTGGATCAGCGTGACCGTCGACACCGACGACGAGACGCTGGTCGTGCGCGTCGACGACGACGGCCCGGGCATCCCCGACGCCGAGCGCGCCGCCATCGAAGCGGGCGAGGAGACGGACCTCCAGCACGGCTCCGGACTTGGGCTGTGGGTCGTCCACTGGGCGGTGAACGCCCTCGGCGGCACCGTCGAGTACGCCGACCGCGAGCCACGGGGCACCGCCGTCACGCTTCGAATCCCCATCGACGCCGCCGAGTCGGCGACCTGACCGCCCAAAGAGCCTTGACCGCGCCCGCCGATACAGCAGGCGTGCTCGACCCGTCGGACTACGACCCGTCCGAACTCCGGTCGCTCGCCGGCACCGAATCCGACGCCGGCGTCAGCCTCCCGCGAGCCGACGGGTCGACCTACCGCCCGCCGACGGACGCCGAACCCTCTCACGGGCAGTGCGAGCGACTGGTTGCGCTGGGCGGTGTCGACCCCGAAGCGCTCGGCGAGCGACCGTATCTCCCGACCTTCCCCGACGTACCTGCGGGACGCCGCGTCGGCCGGGACTGGATCGTCTACCTCGTCCGGACGGCGGGCGAAGCGCCGACCCGTGACGCTATCGCCCGCTACCGGGCGCTCGGGTGGCTCGGCGAGGATGCGGCGGCGACACTCGACGCGCGCGTCGGCGACGCGGTGGCGGCGCTGGACCCCGGTGACGGCGACCTCGACCGCGCGGACGACCTCCTCGGGTTCGCGCACGTGATCCGACTGCTTGGCATTGCGACCCGGGAGTAACCCCCGCCGTATCCCGACTTCGCAACACTCATATGCGATTCGCGGTTATGGATTGGTGACGACGGGAGACCGGCGTCGTAGCAGTCCCATGGGGTAGTGGCCAATCCTGAAGCCTTCTGGGGGCTTCGACCCAGGTTCGAATCCTGGTGGGACTACTAAAAATTCTTACATAATCCTAACTGGAGAGCGTCAGCCAACGGCGCTTGCTACTCCCACCGTACGTGACGCTGCTCCGTACTGTGGGGGTGAGGCGGCGTGAAGTCGGGCGTTTCTCTCACCCGACAGTCACCTGTCGACGCGGTTGCGACGGCCCGTCTTGATGACCGTCCACCGACGGATATCTTTCATTCGATACTCGACACGTCTGATTTTCAGCAGACACTCGTTCAGTCTATTCGCGAGGGACTTCGTGGCTCTACCGCTGCTGAAGTCCTTCAGATTCTGGAGGAGCGGAGTCTTGATGTCGAAGACGCTGATATCGCCGGTCTTGCTGTTCGTATCGCTGCGGGCGACGAGCGAGCTATGTGGGATCTTCTACGGACACTCCGCTCCATCGGTGCCGGACACTCTAATATCGACGATGTATCGGTGATTCCGGATCTGCTAACGCTGGCAGATTACACACCAACTCTGGTGTTTCGACTCGAACCGACGTGGTTTGACCGGCGTCGCGACCAGCGTGACCAGGTGTGCGCGATGATCGCGACGCTCGCCCAGGCGTGTGACGTGCAGATAGTTGGTCGACGTCTCGATCTCGTCCACCTCGCGCACGATCACCACGGTCAGCTTCCGAACAGCGTTAGGGAACAGTGCAGAGCGCGGGGCATAGAAGGCGACTCCCAAGCCGCCCTCGCAGCGCTCGATCCCGATGGCCGTGCCATCACCTTGCTTCGACGCCTCATCAGTGCTGATTCCGAGACGCTACCCTACGAGCGTCTCTACAATGCCTTCGATATTTCGCCGGCTCGTGTGCGCCAGCTGCTCGCCGAGCTTCGAGAGTACGGGTTGGTCTCGGAACGGATCGAGACTGCTGCCGGGAGCGCCGTCGAAGTACTGCAGGCCGGTCACGACGTGCTCGAGGCCGTCGACGAGCGCTACGGACGGCAGGCCCAGTTTTCGATAGACGATAGCACAGAAATCGGTTCCAATATCTCGAAGAATTGGACGAACGGGGGCACCGGTGGAGGTACCAAAACTGCCCAATCGTCAGAATCGGGGGCGGAACTGGACTGCGTTAGCGAGACCGGAAAATCGTTCCAAGATATGCCGTGTAAACACGCGCATGCACGGGAGGGGGGAGAGGAGGAGCCTGCGGCAGCTGGTGAGGCCGGCCAGCGCGGTTACCGCCGGGAGCGTCTCCCCAGCCTCCACACGCCAGCCGACTGGAGCCACTCGGAGTTCCTCGCGGCTCGAGCATGCGCCCCGGATGGCGGCGTTTCCGTCGTCAATCGTCCCGTAGAGGGGCGAGATGACCGGGCCGAAGGCCGCATCTGGATCGACGAAGATGGCGACGCCGTCGGCGTCTCCTGCGAATACGATTCACCCATGCCCTACTGGGTGAGTACTGCAGCTGCGTTAACGAACTGGCGTCTCTGGGAATTCGTCCTCACCGAGGAGCGTCTACTCGAGACCGAGGAGTTCGCGAATCTGTTCGAAGACCATCGACAGATTCTCCGTGGCTCTCGCTGTCTCGGTCATCTTCCGGACGACTACGAGACGCCAGGCGAGTACATCGAAGCCCTGCAGACTGCACGGGACGACCTTCTCGAGCTGACCAAACACTGGCAGCAGGATGACTACGAGGACCGCGACCGGTTCCGTGGGGCGATCACTCGTGAGGCGCTCGGTCTCGTCGGGACGATGGTGCATCTTCTGGACCTCGTCGACGTTGACGTCACGTTCGAGGTCCGTGTGCCGTCACTCTCGAAATTCGATGCCGACCATCGACGGACGATGGCGCAGTCCCTCTCTATTGGCCTCGCTATCTGCTCGCGATACGGGCAGCACACCGGCTACCGCCAGCTGTTCGAGACCCGTGAAGAGAAACTCGACTGGACGACTGGTCTCGACGTCGACCACGACCAGCCGCTCGGGACCGTGATTCCCCGCGTCTCGCTGGTCGGCAACTGCGGCGGTAGTCCCGAGTCGCTCGCCGCGACGCTCCAGGAGGCGCTCGACGAACCTCGAGATCTTCGCGACGACGCTCCCGAGATTGCTGTCGACGTCCCAGTGGTCTACGACCACGGTCGAGAAACCTATGCCGCTATCGTCCGGTCGCTCGCGTCGATGAAGCGACTCCGTGCGACTCGGGAGGCCGTCTCTCTGTTCCACGGTCTAGCTGCGACTCCCTACGATGTCGCTCAGGCTCTGGGACGTGGCCTCTCTCGGGAGGAGTTCGAACGCGACATCCGTCTGGATGAAGTCCGGCGAGCGCTGCGAGCTCTCCAATCGGAGGGGCTCCTCGCGAACGCTCCGCCGACCGTTCGCGACGCGGTCTCCATGCTTCTCCAGGCCGACCAGCCCCTTTCACAGGCAGCCTTGGCAGAACGGGCCGGCCGATCTACTCGGGCGCTTCGTGACCATCTTCCTCGCCTCGAGGCGCTGGGATTCGTCGAGAAGACCGACCACGGATACCGACTACAGCTCTCGTTCTGCACCGATGAGGAACGGCACGCCGACATCCTTCCTCGGCTTGTCCAGGAACGGCTGACTCTAGCTCGGGACCTCCTCTACGATGCTGCCGCTCTTGAGGATCCTCCTAACGCCGTCTGGGAGGCTTGGACTGAGGTCGACGACGACGACGGTGTTCCCGATGTCGACGCACTTCGATCCCACCTATCTTGGGTAGAGTGGGCCCTCCCAGCGTGTCGCGCCTTGGCCGACCAAGCAGAGGTGAGAGACGGAGCCGTCGCGACGGCGCAATTCGGGGCGGACATCGACATCGGACAGGTGAGCATTCAGCAGTCGGGAGGTGCTGCGGCGTGATCTTCTCGATTCCCGAAGATCTCCCGGAGTGCCCGCGGTGTGGTACCCCGATCAAACACGCTCGCTGTGTCGGTCCGCATGCCTTCCTGCAGCCCTGTGGGCACTACGTCGCGGAGACTGTTCTCCGGCCTGAACATCTCTCTCCCGATGTACTCACCGCTGATGGAGGTGAACAGCGGTGACTGCTCGTCCCGTTCGCACGACTTACTTCACCGCTTTGTCTCAGGGGTCGGTATCGCCAGCTCCCGAGGACGATGTCTTCGGAGTAGTACGATATCCTGCTGACTGGATCGATGACATCGTTGACCGCAACCTGCAAACGCTCGCTCCGCCCGAGCATCTTCTCGACGCCTACAAAAAGATCGAAGAGGCCGCTGAGGCCGACGGTCACGATAATCCGTCTCGTATCGCCTGGGAGGATGTCGATTTCGAATCACGCTATCTCGAGTATCTCGATGCGTCGGGACCACAGCAGGTCATCGAGACGCTCCAGGAGCGAGCAGCTGATCGGGCCGTCTGGCTCGTCTGCTGGGAAGCAGATGACGACTACTGTCATCGCCGACTACTTGCTGAGGCCGTTCGCGATGGCCTTGATATTATTTTACATTCCGGGGATGTCCGCAAGTACTGCGCCGAAGGCGATCACGTAATCGTCGCTGATCCACGCTCGCGGCACGGGCGTGAGTGCAGCGAATGCGGTCTCTCCGCACAGACGATCACGGACTGGCTCGGACACGATCTGGTGACCTACGAGTGATGATTGAACTCCGACAGGTGGGATGTCGGTTTGAATCCGGTGCGAGGGCTGCCCGCAAGAGCGTGAGACTATGAGTCAGATAGATCCTGACGATGAGGAACAGATTCCTCGATGTCGTGGACCGGCTGCTGACCAGTCCGGCGATCTTCACTCATCCAAAGATCGGAATCAACTCGGTGATAATGAACCAAATTGTAACCCCGATGACGACCAAGACTGTGACCGCGGCTATAATATCTCCAATCAGTTTGACGGGATCCATAGGCGAGCGAAACTTCGGATAATAAATAATTGTTTGGGGAAGATGTCGGGAGGAGAGTGCTCTGAGGAGGAAATCGATCACTAATCTTGGAGTGTCCAGTGATGAGTGTAACTCGGCTATGAAGGCCCTACCATCCTACCTCGGGACGCTCCGACGATGGGCTCCACCGCACGCTCCGCTGAAACGCTCGGACGTCGGCGGCGTGATGAACCACGCGCTCGTCAAGCACGTCTAACCGACATCGCACTCATGACGGGTCCGGATTACCGGATTCCCAACCACAATTGGAACAAGTATTTGGATTATCTTTAAGATCCTTTCCACAGCCAGGACACTTCCGTATCGGAGCTGCCACATGACCAGTGACGGTCAACACTCCTGGTTCTACTCTCGCCACCAACTCCTCCACCTCTGTAAACAAAATGTTCAGTCTTATTTTCGCCCCTGTGATCCTCGCGGCACGGACAAGAACTCTCACAACCTCTTTCTCTGGAACATCAAGTGCTCCAAATTCTACATCGGCATCTGATAGCGCATCCTGAATAACAATATCAATTTCATCGGGGATCTCAGAGCTTGCAATAGTCTCAATCATTTCCAAGGTCGGTTGATCTTCACCATATAATCTATCAATATCCCCTTCTCTCATCGCTGCCCTGATGATCTTAAGTCGCCTTCTGGCCCTGTCCGTGTCCATAATATCATTTAAAATGAAAGTCACAAATATGTGCTGAATGCGCGCACTGCCTTCAGCAGCACCCGATAATCGGCGTCACCCGGTACGCGATGTCTTAAACTGAATACTGCTATATGAATTCCGGCTGATCAGGAACTAGTCCATCGAAACGAATCCCGAAAGATGGAGCGTGACGAAATTCGCGGGTGTAGTTCGCGCTGCTATCTCTCCTAAAAACACCTGTTCTGGACGGATCGGCCAGAAGGCTTCTTCTTGAAGTACTCGCGTCGCGCAGTCAGAGCGACACCTGCGACATCGATTCGATGATGTTGTCCTCGGTCGGCGCGGCGAGGTACGGCTCGATGGCGTCGTAGGAACTCCACCCGCCCAGCGCCATCACGATGCGCGGGGAAACGTTCTCCTCGACGAGGAGATGGTTCGCCCAGCAGCGGCGGAGGTCGTGCGTCGAGATCTTTCGGTAGTCGTCGTCGGAAGTCTCCTCGGCGGCCGCGTCCGCGGCGTCGTTGACCCAATTCTGTACTTGGCGCTTCTTCACATCGATGAAGGGGTCTTCGGGGTCGAGGTCGTTCTCCTGTTCGTAGCGGGCGAGCAGGACCTCCACGTCGCGCGGAACCCACGTCTCGCGGTACTTCCCGCCGTCGTACTCGCCGGTCGTGTCCTTCCCGGAGACGACCTCCAGCTGATGATGGCGGCCGTCCTTCGTCCGAGTGACGTGCTCGGGAGTGACGTCGAGCGTCTCGGCGACGCGGAGGCCACAGTCGCCCATCAACCGAATCGCGATTTCCCGCTGAAACGAGGATGCCGACCGCGGGAGTTCGTGGTACTCGTCGCGACTCATCCAGACGTTCCAGGTGCCGTCCTTGTTCCGCTCTGTTCTCATTACGTGTTAGTCAAAAGTTTCACGAACTTAGTAGTTCGTACGGCGCCGGTCACAGCGGATCTGGAGCGGCTATGGGGCAGGTAGTTGCGCGTTTGTGTACAAGCACGAAATACAGAATGTTCAACTCTATCAACAGAATCGAACATTTCGCTCAGCCCTTTGCCCTTCAGACACACATCGACTTTCTGTCATCGATTGAAAATGATATAGCGACATATGATTTATCGTCTCTGTGAGCGGGGACTGAGACGGCGCTGTCGCCACTCGGGACGCGAGGGCCGGCAGCCACCTGCCTCGAACAAGGGGTCAAACGGCGGCGAACCGGCCCCAGAACAGCGTTACGCGGTGAGTCGGCGGTCTCCGACCTCGGCGAGTGTCTCGGCCTCGACCATGTCCTCGACGAGCCGCCGGGCTTCCTGGACGGAGAGGTCCGACTCCTCGGCGGCGCGCTCGGCGACGGCTTCCCGGTCGGCGCCGTACGCCGAGGACTGCATCTTCAACTCCTCCACAGCCTCACGGACGGCAGCGGTCGGCGTCTCGGCGTGGTCGGCCAGCAGGTTCCCGTCGTCATCGGTCTCGACCACCATGTCGGGCGTCTCCAGCCCGAGTTCAGCGAACGACCGGGACTTCAGCCGCGTCGCCCGCTCGGCGTCGACGAGGTCGACGGTCTCGGAGTGGCGCAGCTTCGCCGACGCCTCCGCGAGGCGGATGATGTCCTGGGCGCTCCGGGGCGTCACCGGGAAGTCGTGGTCCTTCTCGGCGATGATGCGCGTCTTCGTCTCGACGTACCACGTCTTCAGGACCTCTTTGACCTCCTCGCTCGCGAAGACGGGCTCCAACTGGCGCGCGGCCGCGAGATACGCCCTCAACACGTCCTCCTCGATTTCGCCATCGACGGACTCCCGCAGCGACTCGTCGACGTCGAGGCCGCGCTGGTCGCGGACCTCCACGTCGTGGACGTCGATGATGTGGCCGGCGATGTTCGCGATCTCCTCGCGCTCCTCCCGCTCGCGAGTGACGAACATCAGGTCGAAGCGGGTCAGCAGCGGCGACGGCACCTTCGTCTGCTGGTGCGGTGGCTCGTCCTCGCGGAAGTTCCCCTCCTCGGGGTTTGCACCGGCGAGGACGGTTGTCGACGCCTCCAGCGTCGCATCCCGACCGGCCTTCTGCAGGTTTATGACTTGACTTTCCATCGCCTCGAGCATCGACTCTTGGTCCTCCTCGTTCGCGCTGTCGAGTTCGTCGATGAAGACGGCGCCACCGGAGGACTGCGGGATAGCGCCCGCCGAGATGGTGAACTCGCTCGACGAGAAGTCGTCGCGGGTGATCGCCGCCGTAAGACCGGCCGCGCTCGTCCCGGAGTTGCCCGAAGCCTTCGTCCCTCGAGGCGCAAGTTCGACGAGCGCCTCGCCAAAGTCGGTCTTCCCAGTGCCGGGGTCACCCAACATCATCATGTGGATTGTACCGCGCATCGACTCAGCGTCGTTGCCACGAACCAAAAGCAGGAGTAGCGACTCTTTCAGATGCTCGTCTCCGAAGTGGTCGCTCGCGACCGAGTCGATCAGCAGCGGGATAGGGTTCTCGGCGGCCGCGATCTCGTCCAGGCGCTCGCGATACTCCGCGAGGTCATCTTCGTCGAGACTGTCGTCGTCGACGATGACGTCGCGGGCGTCCAGCACGTCGGTCGCGACGGTCTTGCCCTGCTCGTGATAGCGCTCGAACTCGGCGATGACGGTGACGTGGTCACCCGCCTCAAGGTCGCGACGGGCGAGTTCGCCCGTGAGGTGCGCGTCGATGTGCTCGCGGTCGTCGTCCATCTCCTCGGGGAGCGGCTTCAGACGGAGTTTTCGGTAGTCGTCGTACTCCCAGCGATTCTTCCGTGGAATCCAGTGAACGCTTTTCTTGCCGCAGTCCTCGCAGAACATCGGCGGTGTGAGGTCCCAGTACGCCTGCTGGACGCGCTCTTGGGTGCGGCACTCGTGACACTCCCAGATGCCGACGAGGAGCTTTGGATCGACGGTCGTCCGCTTGGTGATTTGGCCGGTGACCGCGACGATGTCGCCCGTCTCGACGCGGCTCGCGTACGTCTCGCCGACGTGGTACTCGCCGTCGAGGTCGTCATCGACTGCTCCGCTCACAGCCCTTCGACCTCCTCGAGTTCGATCTCGGCCGTCTCGTCGACGCGGAGGACCTCAGTTCGCTTCATCAACTCGTCGAAGTTGCCCATCGAGGTCTTCGTGAACGGGATTTTGATGCCGAACCGCGTGTAGCCGCGGTGCTGCTCGATGTGCCCATGCGTCCCGCCGAGGCTGAGCGACGTGTAGCCGCACTCCGAACACCGGAAGAGGACGAGCCCGCCGTCGCTCTCGTACTCTTCGTGGAGTGCGTCAGCGAGGCTTACCATGGTATCACCTCAAGCGCGCCCGAGACGAGCGCCTGTGCGGCCTGCATGTCCACGCCCGGGATGACGCCCGCGTACAGGAGCCCGAGAAGTACTGCGGCCGCGACCGCGACCGAGACGACCGCGTGCTGCGCGATGGTCGCGCCTATCGAGCGCCCGACGCTCGCGAGCGCGGTCAACTTGTAGCCCCACCAGAGCCAGACGAGGGCGACCAGAACCGCGCCGGTCGCAACGCCTCCGATACCGAGTTGAGTCAGTCCCCAATCGATGACGTCGCGGAGCACTCCCGAGATAATCTCGTAGGGATTCAGCGCGAGGAAGACAGCGCTGCTCATCGTCCTCCCCCCGGGGGGATAATCTCTTCCTGTCTTGTACTACGCGCGCGCGAAATTGTCTGAGGTTCGGCGGAGAATCGCGGTCCCAGGGATTTTCCGACCCACGACCCCGTGGGTCTCGACGTCGAAATCGAAACGAAATCGCGCCGGACTGAGCCATCGAGCCGGAGCGGCGAAAAGACGCCCCCGCCCCCAGGGTTCGCGCTGATCATGCTCCCACCTCGTAGGCCACCTTCAGCGTCATCGAGGTGGGCGACTCGATGTGGGTGGTGTTCAGCGGCGGGTACTGGAAGTCGCCCTCGTTGTAGATCAGGACATCGCCGACGTCCCTTGAGGACATGATGTCCTCCTCCATCGGGACTTTCCCGAAGCCGACGACACCGCTGGCACTGGTCGGGTTGGTCGTGCCGGCCATCGTAGCACGCCAGCGGATCTTCCGTCGAATCATCGAGTGGATGTCGGCCTCAGCGTGGCCGAAGGGGAAGATCGAGTGGCCGTGCTTGCGGGCGTCGACCCAGCAGTCTTTCAGGAGTTCGACCTTCTGGTAGTGGGAGAACTCGTCTTTCGACGCGGATTCGGGCGCGATATCTCCGATCTCGTCGAACATCACCGACGACCAGTGATGCGGGCCTTGGGAGACGCGGGCGTGCATCCACCCGAACCACCAGTGGTTGATCGGATCTTCGCTGGAGAACTCCAGCCCGTCGTACTGTTTCTCTTGGTCCTGCTCGTAGACCCACTGGCACCCGCGCATCTTCGGGTCGGGGTACACGACGTGGAACACACCCGGTTTGAGGACGCGCTTGTTCAGGTCGACGACGTCGTTATAGCGGACGACCTCGCGGACGATCTCCTCGAGGTCGACCTCGAAGCCATCCTGGGTGGGATTCTTCGGGACGAAATCCGCGCGCACGTCGACGCCCTTGGGCAGACACACCCGCGCCCAGGGCGCGAATGGGAGCCACTCCGACCGACTCGTCGACGCTCGCCAGATGATCTTCTCGTTGTTGGCCGCCATGAGGCGCTGGGAGAGCCAGAGTGCGAAGTTCGACTTCCCCGACCCTGGTTCGCCGACGGCGAGGAGGTCGGTTCCTCCGACGGCCTTCGCGGAGTCGTCAGGGTCCCACTCGTGACGGATGATGTTGGGGAGCAGCTTCTTCTTCCACTTCCGCTCACCCGCTTCAGCATACTCCTTGTGAGCCGCCTCGGCCCGGGACCAGCACGCATCCCAGTCGACGCTCGGGATGCCGTGACGACGGCGCATGTCCCGCGCATCGTCGTGGAGACGCTGGTCACCGGTGTACTGCTTACTCCGAGTGTGCGGGTCAGGGAACGATTCCAGAACCGCCTCTCGATCCGAGCGATGTTGCTGTGAACTCATGCTTTGAGACTCTCCATGGTCGCGCCGACCTGTTCATCGATGCCGGTGTCCTCCCCCGCCTTCCCGACGAGCGTACGCACGCCCGAGTTGAACGCGGGCAAGAGGTACGCGAACGCGAGGCGCTGGCGCGTGAGCTTCGCGGCATCGTCGTCGTGATACTCGTCGAGAAGCACGCGCCGGAGGACGTCGCTCTCCTTGTAGGCGCGGGACTGGAACTTCGGATGGATCTGGCCGAACGTCGCGCCGTTGAGGTCGCGCAGCCAGTCCAGAAGCCCCGAGCGCCCGCCGTCGATACCATCGAGCAGGTCGTCGAGCATCGCCTTCTGTCGCTCCTCGAGGTGGGACAGCGCCGGGCGCATGGCGTGGAACTCCTCGCCGGCGACGGTGATCGTCTGCTGGTCGTCCTCGCCGAAGTACTCGCTCGCGCTCTTCCGGAGCATCCGGAACGCCATCTCGGTGGCCGGGAGGACGAACGTCGCCTCGTAGTCCAGACGCGTCTGCAGGGCGCTCTCTTCGGATATCGCGTCCGGCGTGGTGAGATACTGAGCGCGCTTCTCCGTGGAGATTAGCGCCGCCCAGACCTTCTCCTCCTGCCGGAGGTCGGCGTAGAAGTCGCCGTTGATGCACCCGAGCGTGCGGACTGCGAGGCGCCGATGCCAGTGGATGACGTCGTCGAGGTCGGCGAAGCCGTCCCGCAACTCGGCAATTAGGACATCGTGGGCGTCTTCGAGGTTCTCAAGGGCTGGACGACCGAAGTTCGGGCGTCCGTCCCCCGGGGTTCCGGCGGACATTAGTCGGCTCCCGCCTCCGTTGCCTCCCCGTTCTTGGCCTCCGTCGCGGGGTCATCCGACGCGAAAGCGTAGTCGAACGGGTCGCTGTCCTTGTCGTTCGCCGAGTCGATGAGCCCCTCCTCGCGGAACTCGTTGAGCCACTCCTCGACGTCGTACTTGCGCTCCTCGCTCTTGAGCAGCGCCTTCGCGAGCTTCTCCGTGGTCGCGAACCGACGCATGTTGATGTCGGCGTACCACGCCGTCGTCCAGGCCTTTCGCGCCTGTCCGGGCGCCGCGAACGCTTGGGCCTCGCCCTCGATGGGCTCCGCGTACCGGAGGATGAGCGGGGCACAGGCCAGTGGGCCCCACTGCCACGCGCCGACGTACTGCGCGGAGAGGAACGCCGCTGCGACCGGCGTCAGAACCATCGCAGCCACCGCGACGTACGCCGAACGGTCGAGTTCCTGTGGGAGCGCCCGGAACAGCGCAGGGTCGTGGTCCTCCTCGATCAACTCGCCGTCCTCGTCGGTCGGCGGCGTGTAGGTCCGCCACGGGAACGCCCAGATGATCCGCTCGGGGAGATGATCGACGAGTTCCGGAGCGTCTGCTGAGACAACGACTATCTTGTCGTAGTCGCCGACGCCCTCCCACTCGGCCTGCTTGTTCTGGATGTCGATAGTGGCGTACTTCCCCTTCGCACGCGCCCACATCGACAGCAGCCCCTTGGAGTAAAGCGCCGGCTCTCCTTCCGGCGTGTGGACGACGTCGAAGCCCTTGATTTCGATTTCCGCCGAATCGAGGACCTCGGCCTTCTCTTTCAGCGGCGAGGCCGCGGCCTCCGGGTCCATCCTGATGAACCCCCACGTTTCCACTGCGTCATCATCGTCCTCGAGGCGGAAGGCCGCGACGACCCAGCCGACCAGCAGCGGGAACACGAGCGGCAGCGCTGCCGTCAGCGAGGCCGTCGCGTAGTAGCCGGTGGCGTACGCGATGCCGGCGAGCACGGCGCCGATGCTGATCCAGAATCCAGGGCCGTGCCCGGTCCCCGCGAGCGCCTTCCGACGGAACTTCGTGACGCGCCGGTCGGTGAACCAGGTCACAACCAGCGAGGGCAACAGCGTCCAGATGATGATGAACTCGTAGAGGTCGCCCCGCGAGTCGATGCTCACGGGCTCGGCGGTCGGGATCGTCTTGACCTTGAACGTCCAGCGAAGGCGCTCGTCTCCCGGGAGGTCCAAGAACATCGTCACCCGCGTCGCCTGGTCGTAGTAGCCACGCAGCGACACCTCCGACGTGCGGCGCATCCCGCTCTGGTACTGGAGCTCTTGCTGGTCGACCGCCGTGACGTTCGCGAAGCGCTCGCTCGTCGTGCCGTTCTCGGACTGCACCGTCCGGGTTTCGGGCGTCCAGTACACCTTCGTCACGTTGAAGTTCCGCGTCTCGCCGTCGAACGGGAACGAGGCGTACATCCGGACTTTCTGGCGCTGGACCGTCGACGATGGCTCGACGAACTCCTGACTCCCCGAGTCGCCGTAGCTGCCCATGCCGCGGGGCGGGTAACGAACCAGCCAGAACGCAGTGAACTCGCCGGCTGTCCGCAGTGAGGGGTACCGCTCGTCGATGACCTCGCCACCGCGCTGGAGTTCTTCAAGCGAGTAGTCGTCTGCAACCCCCGACTCGCTGCTGTCGGAACTCTGCCCCATCGCGGCGAGTGGGACCGCGACCATCGAGACGACGATGAGCACCGCCAGCAGAGCCTGTATGCGTCGGCTCATTTCTTCCCTCCATCGTCATCTCGAAGGACGACAGCCCGAACGCGACTGGAACCGCTACCGCCACCCCCGCTATCGCCGAGGATGAAGTTCTGGTAGACCCAGTAGGCTGTGAGAGCAACGCCGATGATGCCCGCCAGCGGGACAATCTGGCTGATACCGCTCCCGATCTGCTCGATGTTCGTCGCGAGCGCGCTCGTGAGCGCCCCGCCGCCCACGTAGTCGATCACGACGAACGCGATCAGCCCGGCCGCGAGCGCGAAGACGGGGTCGACCGGAATCGGGCCGGCCGCATCGCGGACCGACCACCCGAGACGGCGGTAGATGAACGCGAGGCCGACCAAGATGACCGCCCCGGCGAGCAGGATCACCGGCACCGAGTTCAGCGGCGTGTCCGTGTCGATCTGGGCCGGGCCGATCCCGACCGACGATGGACCGTCATCCTCGGACGCCGTCGTCGAGTCCTGCTCGATGACCAGCAATTCCTCGGAGTCATCGTCAACGAGCGTCACCGGTGAGTTTGCTGTGGCCGAGTCCCGGACCACGTTGTTCGTCTCGCTCCGGAGAATGTATCCCTCGCCGTCTGCGGCCGTGAGGAGCGTGTATTCGACGTCGTCGTTAGAGGTCTCTCCTGGCGTCACGTAGAGCGAGGGTTCGGTCGTCGAGGCGTCACGAACTGAGAGTTCAACTTCTCCCGACCGAGCGTTGACACGAACCGGGACGGTGCGAACTCGGAAGTCCGACAGCGTGCTCGCCCCTGGAAGATACAGCTGCTGTGTGCCGCCCGCAGTCACCTCCACGTGACTGTCAACGTTGTCCCACGATTCGCTGTACGTGTAGTGGATTCTTCCAGAGTCCTCTGTCCGGCCGACTGAAATCGAGGAATCGTCGTTCCACTCATCAACACGGACTTTTGTGTCGAGCCGGTCACCGGGAGAGGTCGGTTCCAAGACCGTGATTGAGGAGTTTACCGAGACGACCTGTTGTCCAGCCGTTCGCACCTCCACTGTGTCACCGCCGCTGACCGCCCCCAGATGGACGGTTAGCTTCGTGTTATTAAGCGTGTAGTCATCCGTCGGAACTGACGACCACGTTCCTCCGTTAGTCCGCATCTCCAAACTCTGGATGGTAACGACATCGCTTTGGAATGGGATTCTCAGTGTTGCCGCCGAGCGATCAGAGCTGAACGTTTTGGAGACATTGTAGCTCTCGGCCCACTTTCCTGAATCCACAGTGACAGTCTGCTTGTCGGTCGCTTTGTGGGAGTAGTTGAGTTTGACAGATTCGGCTGGAGCATCCGCCGAGACCGAGCCCATACTCACGTTCACCGTGTTCGTCCCCGACTGAAGGACCGAACTGTTCGCCGTATAGGTCACCGTCTCGCCTTCGCTGAGGACGCCCGAGTGAGAGGCCTGAACCTCGCCGTTGACCGAAACCGACGGGTCGACGGTTTTTGAGCGCTCCGTGTAGTTGCCCTCGAGCGTCCACGAGTATTTGTCCCCTTTGCTGACATCGAGCGTCGGAGAACCTGTCGAAAGGTCTGCTCGGACCGATTCTGTCCCTCCGTCATATCCGGTGACCGACGTTGAGGTTGAGCCGTGGGTTAGGGTGAAACTCGTCGGCCCGCTCTCCTTGATTGTTATGTCTGTTGGGAACGAGGCTTGTCCATTTCCAGACGACAGCGAGACAGTCACCTGATCAGAGATCGGCGCGTCGGCGCTCGGTAGTGAAACCACTCGGCTGGTCGACGCTGCAAATTGCTCCGTCTTACTTGCGACTTGAGTCCCATCGACAGAGACCGAGATCGTCACATCTGTCGAGGAGGAGCCGCTATTAGCCACTGTTGCCGAGCCGGAGCCGTAAGCAACCCAATTTACCCCGACATACTCGAATGTGTAAGACGTTTGTCCATCTGCTGTTGCCGTCTCACTCTGTGGATCGAATCGGTACGTTATCTTCGGGTCCGTCCCCGTTTCCCCGCTCGGACCGAGCGGTTCGGCGTTCCCAGCGACCGAGAGAGAATTGCCTGGACCGAGCGTCTCTGTATCCGTCTCCGTCGCGAGTTCTCCCGTCAATGCGACAGTGAAGTTATCGGCGGCATCCAGCGAGGACATCCCGTAGGATACGGTTGACCCGTCAGAGTACGTTCCCGTGACCGAGACCTCCGAGGAGAACGTCACCGAGTTGGAACTGAAATGCGGCACCTCGAACATGAGCATCCCGCCCTGGTACTCGATGTCGCGAGACCACTCTTCGCCGTCCTCGTGCGTTCCGTAGACGCGCTCGGGCGTGTACCCGAGGGCATCCTTCACGGCGCCGGCGTCGATCGCGACCGTCCGCCCGGCGCTGTGGACCTCGTCTTGGAGCACGAGCGAGAGACCCTTCGACCCGCTCAACTCCGTACCATCCTCCAAGTAGTCACTCGCTCTGTCTGGCGTCGTCACGACGACCTCAAGCGTCTCGGCGTGGTCCGAGGTCATCACCGACCCTTCCAACTCGCTGGCCTGCAACGGCGGCGAGGAGTCCACTGGGACGTCCTCACTGATGTTTGCGTCCGGTACGCCGACCATCCCCGCTGGCACGTCCGTGACTGCGACGGCGCCACCGCTTGACGACACCACGAGGACGACCACCAATATCGTGCTGAGTATCCGTTTCATGTACTGAAAGATGCGGAGAGGGTTACGCCCTCGAGTCGTCGCTACTGAACCGCTCTCGCAGTTGTGCGATGCGTCGAGACTGCTCGCGTTCGACGACATGGTCGGTCAGTCCGACCCCGAGGCCGACGAGGAGGCCACCCCCCGCCGCGTACACCACGGGCGACGTGAGGCCCACAGCGCCGGCGCCGGCCGCGATGAACGAGGCGCCGAGCAACGCGAGGAACAGCCCCCACGCCGAGCGCCGCCAGTCCGCCGGCACGTCGACCGTCTCGCGATTCTCAGCTTCGCGCACTACGAGCACCTCCGTTGCCGAGCCCGTACTTGAGGACGCCCGTCGCGAGGAGGACCGCGATGAAGACCCCGCCGAACTGCCACGGTTCAAGCGGGACGTAGCCCTCCAGATTCAGCAGCGCGAGGCCGCCGAGCAGGATTTGCCCGACCACCGCGGGCGCGGACTGAACCCACGGCGCCAACTGTGCGAACGACATCACGAGTTCGTTCCCGATGGTAACGAAGATCGAGACGAGGACGACGATCAGCGAGCCGAGCCCGCCGAAGATACCGCCCGTCACGACGCGGGCGCGCTCGCCGACGCGCTCGACTGTCTCTGCCATGTTCTCGGTCTGATTCCGCTCGTCGAACGTCCAGTACGCCAGCATCCCCACGGTGAGGAAGCCGATGACGTACCAGCCGTACTCCCCTATCAGACTGAGAACGTTCACCTGCAGGGGCGTCACTGTCGAACCCTCCGGGAACCGTCAGTCTGCGTGCTATGCGAGTCGATACCGCTCTGTCTGTTGTGTATCATGTCTCTGATTGTGTGTCGTTGATGCGTGCTCGAACGGCTCGGAGGACGTCGAGCAGTTTCTTCGAGGCGTACAGGCCCGCCGCCAGCAACGCGACTATCTTCGCGAGCTCGGTGTCGATGGCGGGGATTTCCGGAGCGATGGTGAAGCCGAAAATCGAGGTCACGGTGAACACCGTCCCGATTTGGGTCCAGATGGTCGTCCAGACCGCCGCCAGCACGGGAAGGTTCATCACACCGCCGAGAACGCCGACGATGGCCGTCGCTTTCGAGACCGGATGCGCGATGATGCCGCGCAGCGAGAGTTCAGGCATCGTCAGTCATCACCCCCGAGATAGCCGGAGAGACGGCTTGACGCATTGATTCCGAACGAGAGAATCGCGTCGAGGGCGCTCCCGACGACCGGGACCGCGCCCAGCGCGTCGGTCGCTGCCGGTGCAGCGGCTCGGAGCCCGAGGTACGCCAGGTACAGCACGACAGCGTAGGTGCCGACCACGATGATCGGGCTCGCCGGACCGGCGACCGCTGCCGCGTCTCCAACGGCGCCGTGGAAGTCGGCCACGAGTGCCGTGACCGGGGCACCCGCGCTGCTGATGCTTTGCGGGACTGCCTCGCCCGCCTGATCGATGGCGTCGATGACGATGCCCCACATCTGGTCGATGATATCTGCCGTCGTGAAGATGAGCGCGCCCACCGCGCCGAGGATGTACTCGACGATGCGACGGCGCGCCCACGGGATAGGACCCCCCGCGTCTTCGACTTGGCCTGCGAAGTTGGCCAACTCGCTGACGTAGTCCGAGAGGGGTTTGAGGTCAGATATCCATTCGGGGATGATCGGTCCGCCCTCAGCCATCGCGATTCAACCCCCGTGAGAGCGCGTACGACGTTGCCACGACGAGCACGAGTGCCACGATGAACGCCTCGGGACCGAGGTCGCGGATGAACTCTTGCGCTGGTCGGAACGACCCGCGGATTGAGGCCGGGATCGTCCCGAGAAACGCGGTCGTCGCGCCGCCGAGAACATCGCCCAAGGCGTTCAACGGCGCTATTGCGAACGCCTGGATCACCGAATCGATGAACTCGGCGATGCGAGTGTACCAGACTGTCGAGAGGAACCCCGCCGCGACCGAGAGTAGTCGGCCCCAGTTGATCCACGTGCCGTTGTCGGTCGTCAACGACAGTGACTCGTCGACCGTCTCGGCGGCAGCATCGTCGTCGAAACTCCCGCTGGGCGAGCCGTCTAGAGCCATCGGTCCCTCCGAGTGCGAAGCCGTCGCTCGTCACGGGCATGGTTCAGGTCACCCCCACGAAAGCCGGACGAGGACGGTCGAAACATCAGTCTTCGTCCTCCTCATCGGCGCCGAAGAACGGGAGGTCAGGGAGGAAGAAGAACCAGTCGCTGGTCTCCTCCTGGGAGCGCCACTCCGCGAAGAGGTAGGCCGCCAGCCCGACGACGCCCAGGGCGATGATGAACGTGAACGGGCCGAACTGCGCCCACACGCCACTCCCGAGACTGTCCGCGCTGACGATGGCTCCCGTGTCGATGATGAGCGCCGAGCCCCCGAAGACCGCCTCCACGAGATTGCCTGCGGCCTCGGCGGTCGCATCGAGGACGTTTATCGGGACGCCGATGGCCGCGCCGACCAAATCGGCGAGGCTGGCGCCAAGCGCGATGAACGGCAGCAGCGCTGACTTCGGCAGGACGTTCGTCCAGCTTCCGTCTTGGACGTCGGCGATGGCCTCCAACTGACTGGTCCACTTGCCGACGCCGTCATCCGATGCCATCGGCTATCACCCCGAACCCGGGAACCAGCCTTTGGCCTTCGCGAACAGTCCCGTGACGACGGCGACGATGGAGCCGAAGACGCCCTCAACGAAGCTGATGGGACCACCGCCACCGCTACCGGGCCCCATCGCGGCGCCGCCCTGCTGCTCCTGCCCGAGACTGTCGAGCGTGTTCTGGAGCGCGTCGAACTCGCTCTGTTGGAGCCGCAGCGAGACGCGCACGTAGTTGGTCTGGCCGGGCTGGATCGTATCGTCGACGGAGTGAACCGTGCCCTGCTCACCGAACAGACCGGTCTTGTCCGTCCACGAGTCGACGTCCTGCGGGTCAGTGTCGCCGACACCCTCGGTGTACTCGACAGCGAGGTAGCGGTCTTCGAGGTAGGCCTGCTCGGCGGTCGTCTCGAGGCCCGTCCACGAGAGTTCGTAGGCGGACTCGACGCCGGTCGGAATCCAGAGCGTCGCCGTGCCGTGGTAGCCCGGCCGGTCGTCCGTCTGGGTCAGGTTGTACTCGATGTTGTCGGGGTCGGTGTCCTCGACCTCTTTGATGACGTCCATCGTGAGGCCGTGAATCGTCGCGTCGTTCGAGCCGCCCGAGACGGTCTCGCCCAGCGTGTCGAGCGAGTGGACCGACACTGCGCCGGCTTCCTTCCGCTCGGTGATCTGGGTCGTCTCGAGGTCGTCATCGTCGTCGGTGTCCTCTTTCGTCTCACCGTACGTGTACGTCCCCATCTTGTCGAGATTCAGCATCGTCATCTCGACGGTGGCGTCGGCGTCGGTGATCTGCACCGTCACCGAGTCGATGTTCGAGAGCGTGCCGTCACCCGACCCGTAGACGGTCATCTTGCCCATCTGCCGCTGGTAGAGCCGACCGTCGCCGGTGGAGTTGGCCACCATATCCTCGCCGGAGGCAGAGGAGTTGATGACCGCTCGGACGTAGTCGCCGTCGTCCTCTTCGGCGCGAATCTGCACTTCAGCGCCCGAGTCGAGAGTGGGCACGTTCAGCGCCGAGGCGAGGTGTTTCTTCTGAACGTCCGAGGACATGTCGACGTCGTCGAACGTGACCTGAACCGTGTCGCCCGAGGTCATCGAGCCGTCCGTCGCGAACTCGAGGGCGGGCGTGTTCTCGGTCGTCGTCTCGCTCACCGAGCCCTTCGAGGAGGCCGAACCGCTGACGCTCCAGCGCGAGTCGTTGTGCCAGGAGACATCAGAATCGGCGTGCGGGAACTTCCGCGCGTCCTCGAAGTCGATGTGCGATACGTCGAAGGAATAGGGGTTGTCTTGTGAGGCGTTGACGTGGCCGTCAATCTCGACGACCTCCCCGTTATCGTTCTCGTAGGCGAGTGCGGAGTCCCACGAGGTGTTGTGTGAATCGATCGTGACGGTACCACTGGTCTGGACGCCCGGCGCGTCCGGTGTGTCGCTCTGTGCCGTCGCGGTCCCCATCACGCCCGCGAAAACGGACGTGATCATGATGGCCGCGAACAGCATCGCTTTGAGTTTCTTCGTGTTCATGAGAATCGAATACCCGGATTCAGGCCGGGCGTGCCTTGTCTACGGAGCGATGCACAGCGCGGGAAGTGCGCGGTTCGGCGGAGATCGGCGAGGTAGCGCGCGAAGCCCTCCGAGACCGCGATACCAGTCGGTCGAGGACGGGTCACTGTTCGATCTCCCGCCACCGCACCAGCGAGTTGATTGCGAACCAGCCGAGTGCGCCGCCGATGCCGGCAACGACCAGTGCCAGTCCGGCCTGGACATCCCACAGGTGGCCGGCGATCAGGAACGCGAATCCTACCAGGACGACGCTCCACCGGGACTGTTCCGCCGACATGGCGAGCCCACCGCGCATCTCCACTTCAGAGCGCGTGGGTGCGGCGCCCCCGTCGGTCTCGATCTCCTCATCATTGGCTTCGCCCGTCGGGTCCTGAAATGAGACCTCCGTCTCTGGTGGGAGTTTGACGTGCTCGGCGTCGACGTCGATGCTGATCGGGCCCTCGAGTTCCGGCGCCGAAATCGCGTGGACATGGCCGTCACGCTTGACCGATACCTCGCCGTTGGGGCTGGTCATCGGGCCTCCTCCAGCGCTGACGTGAGTTCTTCGAGCAGCTGCTCTGCCTCGGAGACTGGGAGTGTGATTGCGGTTCCGCCGATGCCGACACCGCGGTCATCCCACGCGGATGCACCGATGGTGACGCCGTCGACGTGCTCCGGTTTCCGAGCAAAGACATCGACCTCCGTTTCGTCGGCATCCCGAAGCGGCAGGTCTTCCTCTTCTGTCCCAGGTGCGACATCAAGTTCGGTCGCATCCACCGCACCCAGAGCCGCGTTGTCGGTGCTCATCTACCACCCTCTCGACCGAGTAGTCGTTCTCGAAGACGACGGACTCGACGCTGGAGCGGGCCCTTGTGGGCGCACTTCCCGGCGTCATGGTGCCGATAGCTCTCGTAGTCGCAGCTCATCGTCGACGATGCTCCTGGACGTTGCGCCACTCGCGAGTCCACCGCGGACTCGCATCGGCGTCTGTGTCTTTCTTGGTCATGCTTTCCCTCCGAACAGGCAGGGGAACTCGGACTGGCCGTCCAGCCCGATGCTCGGAAACTACGACTCTCAGGGCAAAAACGTCCGAAAAACCACGGTCAACACCGTGGTTTCACCACGGTTAGACCAAGGTTTAACCGTGGTCAGCCGAGTCTATCAATTATCTCATATGCCTATCCAGAAGCTGCGACAGCTTGACCGGACATCTGCAGGGGTGACGATCCCGCAAGACGATCTCAAATTAGAGGGTCTGATTGATACTGACGGTGAAGTCGCTGATTGTCCGGTTAAAATCGAACGTATCGACCAGGGTGAGTGGGTCATTGAGGTTCTCGATCCTGACGATTATCCTACTCTCGAAGAGTAGTCGCTTCGAATTCACTCCTGTGCGAGCCGTTGGGGCCTGAGTAATCGAAAAGATTGTAGCACTTACTGCGATAGTGTCTCCTATACGTGGTTCGCTCGTTTGTCTCGGAGAAAGAACTTGCCCGCACCTATGACCCTGATTCGGGCTGGGAAACTGTCAAGCAATATCGCGAGGCAAAACGACTGTCTGAGGAGCAGTCTGACTTAGCACGCGCCGAAATCGCTCGTCGTGTAAATCGTCCTCCGAGTGCCATCCGTGGCTGGCTTGTTGAGGGAAAGACTCCCCGTGTCGTACAGGCTATTCAAACTGCGCGTGACCGTGGTTGGGTCGATATCGATTCAGAGTCCGAGCAATTTCGCGCGCTCAACCAACTCGTCGCCTGGGTCTATTCCGGCGGTGGTATTCAGGCCGACCACATGACTCCGTATTTTTCCGTTGACGATCCTCTCACGGTTAGTACTCTCACCCACCTCTTGCGCTGGCTTGATGTTCCCTATCGATACCGAAATCCAGACGAATCCGATAGCGGACGTGAGATTATTCCTAGCGATGGCGGGTCACTACTGGGACGCGTGCTGTCCATCTTGGGTACGCCTGTCGGTGTCAAAGCAACGCAAGATCTCGATTTGCCGCCGTATCTAGTCGGTGTTGCTGAAGAACACCGACGTGATTTCGCTCGTGTTCATCTCCTGAACCGCGGGAATTTTGCAGGTGGAAAGACTGGCACGAATCTCCACGTCCCGACTGAGGATTTCTGTCACGATTTGCAGGCACTGTTCGACGACGTGGCCGATGGTTCCGCAACCATCAGCGACCAGCAATTCCTGTGGATCTCGGCTGCTACTGTTCGTGACCTAGCCGGCTCGACCCCGATCCGATCAGCGCTCGCGACACAGCTCGCTCACGGGACGCTCCAACCGCCCACTGATCGGGCCTTCGCCTCGACGTATCGTCGGACTAATACTCCGAGTGGCTATGGCTATCTGAAACTCTATCAGCAAATCCGAGATTCTGAATCGGCTCCTGAATCTGCATCTCAATATGTTTCTCGAGGTACGATTCGGAACTGGCGTCAGGGGACCAAGCCCTACGTTCAAACTGGAATTGAGGCCGCTCACGAACGGAAGTGGCTTCCGGCTGTCGATAGCTCGAACCTCGGCCTCACAGCCTTGTTAGCGTGGGTCCTTGCCAGCGGCACTCTCCGGGATACATACTATCCTGTCTTTCGCTGTCCAACTGATACTCATCGCGCGCGCTTTGATTCAATCGCTACGACTGTTGGATTCCCCTATGACCTACTCGAGCGTGGATCCGACCAGAATACTGAGGCCCGTCCCAGTGAATACGGGAGTAGTCTGGGGCGATGTCTGTATGCGCTCGGGGCAACACGGGGGAATGACGACTTTAGTGACGTGCTGATCCCGCCGTATCTTTTCCATCACCCCGCACACGCGAGGTGCTTCGCCGAAATCTGGTGGCTACATCACCGGCTGGAGGATGATATGTCTACGATCTCGATTCCCTCCCGATTTGGTGATTTGTTCCCCTCTGTCTTTGAGGAGCTTCTTACAGATACTCTGGGATATGCCGTCGAACGTGATGGACGACAGGTGTGCATTCCAGATTTCGATGTTCCCGTAGACGAAATTCCAGACTGCTCGGTGGATAATTCTGAATCTTAACGAGATCTTCTTGTCTTCGATTTCTTGTCAACCTCTATCATGGATTTAGCGGGTCTCTCTGCGTAATTCCGACCTTCAATACCAGAAAGCATTTAATACATCGAACGGACATATCTAACACCCCTACCAGTGGCTGGCGCAGTCCCAGACCACAAACTCGGCATGAAAGGGTTCGCCTTGGATTGCCACTGCAGACAACAACGCAACACATGACAGACTATAACGACAAAGCGCGAGCAGTCATCCTAGCTGCGCTTATGGTTTTCAGTGTCTTCGCTGGAACCGTAGCGTTCACTGGGGCGGCTTCCGGGCTTAACTCAACCGGAACCTCTGCTATTGAGGACTTCCGGGCATCCGGCCCGTCTACAGGCGCATTGATCGACGAAAATACTCAGCCTACTCACGATAGCGTTGGCTTCAACGTTACCAATGTTAGTGGGCAGGAAAACACCGAACTACAGGTTAGCTTCCTCGTTAACGGTACCAAGGCACCCGCTACGTCTGTGAATAATCTCGCAGTCGAGAACGGTGGCACCTCGGGTACCACGGAGGCTACCTCCAACGGGAACGTGACTGGTGTGGTTTCCGCCAGTAACGATGGAGATACGGTTGCGCTTGACTTCGAAGGCGTTACGGTTGATTACCCATCCGTTACCCAGAACGAAGATATTGACATTCGGGTGACGGCGATCAACCGGAGCGACACCAGCCAGACCGTCACTACCACGTTCAGTAGCCAGTTCACGCTGGAGGACGTTGGTACTGGATCCGGCCCTGCAGGCGCCACCCGTGGGGACGGTTCCGGCGGTGACTTCGACACCCGAGACGGTGAAGGTGTCGTCTACATCGGTGCCACCGTCTACCAGGGCGAGAGCGACATCGAACTCGCTGACGAGTTCACCAGTACGCCGACTAAGGACGCCGGCAACGACGAGGGTATCACCCTCCAGACGCCGGACGTCGCGCAGAGCCAGGCGACTGGCAGCTACAGTGACTCTAGCGGCAACTCGGTCGTTGTCGAGCAGCCGCGTGTCACCACGCTCGACATCGAAAACCAGAACGGTGAGGACATCTCCGGTGGCTCCGTCTACGAAGGCGACAGTGATACTGGCGCCGGTGAACTCGACGTCGTTGCCGGCTGGAACTACCGCGCCGCTGAAGACCTCGAAGTCACCGTTGAGGACGAGGACGGCCTCGACGTGACCGGCGACGCAATCCAGGAGGACGAGTTCAAAACCAAAGATGACTACGGTAGCGTGCGAAACAACCGTGTCCTCTGGGACATGGACCTCTCGGACATCGGCACCGGTACCTACACGGTGACCGTCGAGGGTAGCGACGACCTCGACTTTGGTGAGGCGAGCCAGTCGACCACCATCACCGTCACCGGTGACGACAACGTCCAGATCGACCTTTCGCAGAGCACCGCCACGCGCGGTGAGGACGTCCGCTTCGACATCACCGGCTCCAATGCTGGTGACCAGCACGTTGTCACCATCGAAAACACCGACTTCCGTGACTCCAACAACTTCAACCAGACTGCGCGTATCTTCCGCAACGCTGGTGACACCGAGGAAGTCGGCATCGTGACCGAAGGCAACACCCAGTACAACCGCTCGCAGGTTAACGCCAACGCAGTCCCGAGCGGTGCGAGCATTGCCTACGCCTACGCCATCGTTGAGGTTGACGACGATACCGGCATTGGTGTCGGTCAGATCGAAACCGGCAATCTCGACACGACTAGTGTCGAAGTGAACGTCTACGGCGCGCAGAGTGGCACCGGTAGTGGTGCCGATGAAGCTGTCGTGCCCGACGACGTCTCCTCCGACAACGAGGAAGACGACACTGATCTTGAGGTCGAGGAAGGCTCGATCTCCATTGGCAGCCCGACCGGCGCCTACGCTGTCGGTAGCGAAGTCGACATCAACGGTACGGCTGACGAAGGCATCAACGAGGTTGCCTTCTACGTCCGCCGTCAGGGCGACTACCAGCTGCTCGAAGTCGATGGTGACACCACCGTCAACGTTGATGGTGATGGCACCTTCGAACAAGAGGATGTCGTCCTCTCCGAAGGGAGTGAGCAAGGCAACAGCCTTCTTTCGCTCCCCGGCACCTACCGTCTCGGTGCGATTGACGCCGCCGACGTCGGTGGGAGCACCCCCCGAAAGAACGTCACCACTTCAAACTTCAACACGGGCACGAGCACGCAGAGCTCGATCCGTGTTGTCGACACTGAACTGTCCGGTAACGTCCACACGATCGGCGGTCAGGTTGCCCTGACCGGCAACTCGGGCTCGCCCGAGGACGTGGACATCAACGGCACCGCGCTCGGCGCTGACAATGTCTACGTTGTCTTCGTCGGTGAGCGTGGCCAGGCCTACGCGGACACCATCTCGGTTGACTCGGACAACACGTTCGAAGAGGAAGACTTCACCATCGGTCGGAACTTCGATGAGGGTCGCGCAAGCGTCCACCTCCTCATCCCTGGCCGTGACGGTGGCTTCGGTGACGACGACACGTTCCCCACCCTCAGTGGCGGGAACACGTCCTCGTTCACTAACTACGTGAACAATAATCTGGACCGCGGAGCTCGCCAAGAGGCAGGGCGGACGACGCTGACGGGCGAACAGATCCGCTCGCAGCTTCTGGATCAGACGGCCGAGGATACGTCGTCTGACGACCGAATCGTCACCCAGACCTTCCGCTTCGCGGATTCGCAGACGACCATCCAGAACGTCTACCCCGAAGGCATGGAAGCCTCGGGTGTCAACCCTGTTGGCGTTGACGACACTCTCGTCGCTGAAGGGCGGACGAACCTGCGCCCGGACGACAACTCGCTGACGCTCGAACTGCTGACCGAGCAGGATGGCGAGTCTGTCGCCCTGGCCTCGACCGACGAGTGGCAGTCCAACGGCCGCTGGTCGCTGAGCCTCGACCTCGAAGACGTGCAGACGGGCACGTACACGCTTGAGGTTGACGACGGCGACAACACGGACATCTCCGAAGTAGAGATCGTCCAGAATGTCGAGACGGCAACGCCGGAGCCGACGCCGACGGAGGAACCGACGGCGACGCCGACGGCAACCGCCGAACCGACGCCGGAGCCGACGCCGGAGCCGACGGAGGAACCGACGGCAACGGCAACGCCGACGCCCACTGAGGGCGGCGGTCCTGGCTTCGGTGCCCTCGTCGCTGTCATCGCGCTCATCGCGGCTGCGCTGCTGGCCGTGCGACGCGACGACTAACGACGACTAACCTCGACTGACCGCCGATAGCGGTCATCCGGTGCGATTTCTTTTATTGGCGCTACACCCGATAGCGGCTGCTGTACTCTACTCGTCAGTGAGCTCGTCCGCTAGCGCGACTGCACTCTCACCGAGGTACTCGTAGACGCACTCTGTACAGAAGTGATCCTGCGCGTGGAAGGCACTTGGATCGTTGGCGCGCCCCTGTGCTCGGAACGCGTCAAGCGAATCGCCGCAGTACGTTCTCGTTGTCTCTGGTCGGGGAATATGGGTTGGCTCTGATTCCGTTGAGTAGAGGAGCCACGCATCTGAATCACTCATACACCGACGGGGGTTCATAAGTTCAAAAGTATACCTGGTCATCCAACGGGGGCTCGGAAGTGAACCCCTCTTATTTGTATCAGGTCTGCGGAGCAGTCACCTATGCTGATTGAGTCGGATGTCTTCGAGGATACTCGTCTGCCGCGAGAACTCCTCCACCGGGATAGTGAAGCATCCCAACTATCGCGTATTCTCCAACCTGCGGTGAGTGGTCGTCACCCCGAGGACGCGCTGATTACTGGCCCAAGCGGGGTGGGGAAGACAGCCTTGGCCCGGTATCTTCTCGATAACCCACGCCAGCCGACTGCGGTCGTCACTACGCATATCCGTACGCTCGGGAAGACCAGTGGCGATATCCTTCGCGAAGCGATAAACGAGCATCCCAGTAGCACGACCGTACACCGCGGAACACCGACAGATGATCTGCCTCGAATTCTTCGACGGATCGTCGACACGCCGTATATCCTCATCCTTGACGAGGGTGACGATCTTCCCGAGACGGATGTCCTCGATATGCTCGCTGGTGTTCCCGAGTTGGCGATTATCGTCATTGCTCACGGCGCCGAGGACTGGTTCGCCCGCGTTGAGCCAGCGTCTCGGTCGCGCTTCGATGGCGAGCATCACATCCGACTCTCGCGTTACACGGCGACGCAGTTGGCCGACATCCTCGAACCCCGGGTCGAGCTGGGGCTCGCTCCTGGCGCTGTCTCTCGAGAGCAACTCGTCACCATTGGCAATATCGTCGCCGGTATCGCTCGGCGTGGAATTCAAACGCTCCGTTGTGCCGCCGAAATTGCCGTAGAGCGCGAGCATGAATCGATTACTGATCAGGATATCACCGATGGACATGCTCGCGCACAGAGCGAAATACGAGCCTCAAACCTCCGTTCGCTCCCATATCACCATCATGTCCTCTACGAACTGATTCGAGCACACCAGAATCTCGACAGTAGCGAGTTACACGATTCCTATGAGGCAGTTGAGGAGCGAGCGTACGATAATCGCCCTCAAAATCCTATTTCACGCCGCGCACGACGGACGAAGCTGGCTAAACTCCGTGAATACGATCTGATTGACTGGACCGAATACGACGACAACTCCCGTACGTATCGAGTAACGGATGCCTCCATTCGATCGGAGTTAGAGATTCCGCTGACCCCCCTCGGAAGTTAACCCCCTCTATTTGCTCTCGGCTGCCATCGCCTCGAGTATGCCTGAACGAAAAACTATCGAGGCATACGACGGGACTGAGGTCGAAGTCGAACCGATCCGTCAACTTTCCGGTGGCGGCTCTCGCATCGAACTCGACGTTGTTGACGGTCCACGGTGGCGACTGGACGTGACTGGAACTGGGCAAGACTACGACATCGTCACGTCATGGAACAGTGCTGATGAGCTCGCCGATATCGAACCTCCGCAGTGGGTTGATGATGTTATCCTCCGGCTCAAGCGCGCCTGAAGATGCTACTCGAAATCGCCAACCGGCTCCAGCTCGCTCGCGTCGAGTTCCTCATCGAGATAGGCCTCACCATTCTCGGTGATTCCATAGAGACCACGATAGACTTTCTTCAAGAGACCGTATTGGGCGAGCTCCTTGCAACGCGTGCTCGCATGCTGACGAACGGGGCCGCCGAATGCCTCTATTGCGGAGGGTGTCAGATTCCCGTGTTCCCGGATGAGTTCGAGAATACGGTCATCAGATGGTGTCATCCACTCGGCGGATTCCCGCATTTCGTCACTTACTGCTTTGCCCGTTGGCATATGAACACCGGTACACCACTATTTGAGACTATCATAAATTAATCCATTGACTAAGATAACTAGTAGATTAACAACCGTCAGAAAATTATTTAGTCCAGGGAACTGAAGACCCTACTGACCTGGCCCTTGCGGGTGGAAACCCGCCGTGCTGGTACACGACGGGCCGGGTCGTTCCCCACTAGGGATTTTGATTGACCCATGCAAAATCAGAACACGCGGGGCAATAATGATACGCCCCACAACCCGGCAGAGGCACAGTCAGAGCGTCGCGACGAGGTTCATCCGTCAGACCTGACGCGATTCCAGATCGACCAACTGGCGGCTATTGCCCAACTCGAAACGTCTTCCGAGACGTGTTACGGGGTTGCGATCAAGGAGCACCTTGAGGCCTACTACGGCGAAGAAATCCATCACCCCCGCCACTACCAGAACCTCGACGCACTCGCCGACCTTGGCCTCCTCGAGCAGAGTGACCACGACGGGCGCACGAATCAGTACACGCTGACGGCTGCTGGCCGCTCCCTCTTGGTCAACCGTGTGCAGTGGCTCGCCGACCAAGCCGGTCTGCGTGTCGTCGACGCCGAGCATCCACGCGATCACGATGACGATCACCGACCCGATGGAGGCGCTGTAGTTGCCGTCCCGGATGGTGGGTGGTCCATCGAGGAGGTTCGCGAGCGGCTCCAGCCAGTTCGCGATGAAGTTGAGGTGACTGGTGTTTACTCCTCAGAATCTGTTACTATTGCCGATCATGACTGCCTGCAGGTCAACCTCAGTACACCGGACGGACATCGCGTCGCATTCGGTTGTATCCACTGTGGGCACGTCTCGAATGCAGCCACAGGGTTCGTTCAGAACGGCTGTGAGCACACTGACCGTGAGAATCCTCTCACCCTAACTGACGGTGGCGTTCCGGAACACGTCGACGAAAGAGGTGACGCCTGATGGCGGGATGTCGGATCTGTGGCTGTCCCACGTCGCGCCGGCTGTGCCGCCAGTGCGAAATCGAAGAGCGCGCAGAGGAGCGCGCTCGGGCGCGCAAGGAGTTAGAGACGGACGAGGAGGAGAATGATGACGAGGAGCCTCTAGCTACGGACGGCGGGTGTCAGACGGCCCAGACGACGACTCATCGAGCTGAGGCCGAGCGTCGGGCCCGACAGGCTGCCCGTTCACTCGACTACTGGTCGCGCGAAGCGCGCCTTGATCTCGTCGAGCTCGTCCAAGAGGAGACGCCGGTCCGGTTCGGGTGTTCGCGCCCCATTTTGCCACGGTCTGTTGAGGTATCTTCTGGGCCGGCGTATCGGCTCGTCTGCCGGGACTGTCCGTTCGAGGGGCATTCCACGGGTGAGGATGCTCAGGCGCGTCTTGACAGAGCACAGGCGGTTCATCAGGCGGCCTTCGGTCACGAAACGACCGTCGAACGGGTCGATGCGTCCTCAGGAGCGGCACCATCGACTGGAGGTGTCGACCGATGAGCCGCGCGCAGCGCCGGGGGACGAACAGCGATATCGGTCACTTGGCAGAACGGCGAGCTGCGGAGTGGCTCGGTGATCGGATCGGCCTCGTCCCGGACCGTCCCGAAGACGTCCCCGCGCAGAACTGCCTCGATGGCGTCTTCCTCCGCCCAGTGGTCGGGGATATAGCTGGCGAGATCATCGATGTCGGGACGCCCCTGGAGGTGAAAGCGGTCGCATATCGGACGACTGATCAGCAGACATCGCGACGCGGACGCGTACAGATCCGCCGCTACGCTCACGAGTGGCTCCTCGAGGCAGATGGGGAGTACGCAGTCTTGGTCTACGACCAGGACTCGCTTGAGTGGGACGATGACCGAATCACGGATATCGGTGCGTGGCATGCTGCACGTCTCGTCCCCGCTTCAGTCGTTGATTCGCTGATCGACACGTGGACGAAGGATGGACTCGACGATGTCGCCCGCATCCCGTGGTCGCGCCTGATGGATCCGGACCGTGTTTCTGCCGACCAGACCCCGACATTAGTCGCGGACGGTGGGTGTTCCCGTTCGAGCGGAGGTCGAACTCATCGGGCACGGATCGAACCGCTCGCCGCTGATCGGCTCGATGTGGGTGTGTTCGAAGTACGGAATCTCGCTTCAGACACTCATTACCGAGTCGACATCAGCGAGCCGACATGCGAGTGCGAAGACTTCCAGTACACTGTCGGCCCTGCGGGCGAAACCTGCAAGCACATTCAGTTTATCGAGCAGGTGAGTACCGGCGAGCTCTGTCCGGCCTGCGGGTACGCGATGTGCCGCCCGTCGTGTCCGGAGCGTGCGGCTGGTCTGGCAGTGCAGGAGGCGATATCGAATGAGTAAGAGCCCCCTCTTGGATCCGAGTGGTAGCGTCGAAGATCTGGGTGATCAGGAACTGCTCGAGCGGATCGCAAATCTCGACCCAGAGAAGTATCCACTCGTTCCGATAGTTCAGGCAGCGCTGGGTCGTCAGGAGGGTTCTGAATGACTGGAGTCACTGTCGGAGATGATCTGCTCTCGGAACGCGGGATCCTCGTTGAATCGGCGCCGGAATTCGGCAAAGTAGTCAGCTTCGCGTCCATCAGCGGCGGCAACAGACTCGAAGGTCGCATCCTCGACGTTCGATTTCTCCTCGGCTGCTGCGGCGGTCAGAGGTGCCCCACAGCCGGGGCAGAAGCGCGCGGAGTCCCGAAGCGGCGAACCACACTGGGGACAGTTTTCGAGGTTCGGGCGGGCCGTCTCGACATCACCGACGTCGATACCGTAGTGGTCGGCAATCTGAGTGACCATCTCGTCGTCGGTGACCCCAGAGTAGGTTTCGAACTGTCTGCTGTCTTTAACCCAGAAAGCCCGGTGTTTAATTTCCTGCTCGGAGAAGCCCTCGCGGATCCAGCGGGAGATCGCACTCTTTCGAAAGTTGTGGGCATTCAGTCGCTCTGGGTCGATCTCTGCACGCTCGCCGACGGTCTTGATTCGGCGACTGAGGTACTGGTAGGTCAACGCCCCATCGTCATCTCCGAGTGTATGATGTCCAGCGAACTTGTGTACCAGGGCGGCGTCGGGATCGTCGCGACGCGGGTGGACATCGAGCCAGCTGGCGACGTAGCCTCGGGACCACGTCAGTGGGACGGTGCCGCTCGCTCCCTTCACGTTCGCATTTTCGTTGATACTGACGGTCCCTGGCTGTTCGGTGAGGTCGATATCTCGGATTCGGAGGCTGGCGACACCGCCGATGCGCATTCCGGTGTCGGCGAGCAGCGCAATCGCGGCTTTGTCACGAGGGTTCTCCGCGGCATCGAGGATTGCCTCGATTTCGTCATCGTCGAGGAGCCGTTCGGGATCGACCGAGCGGTCGGGCGAGGGTCCGACTTTGATATCTTCAGCCCACTCGACGCCATGCCACTTGTAGAACTTCCGCAGCGCCTTCCGATACTCGCGAAGAGTGCCTTCGGCGAGCCCGTAGTCACGCTTGAGTGTGCCCATGAGGGCCGTCACATCGGCCTCGTCGGCCTCGGTCAATGGTACTGGGCCTCGCTCAGCAGCCAGTCTGAGACGATTCAGATTCGAGACGATCGTCCCCTGGTTGTTGTCGGTGCGGACGTCCAGGTAGTCGACGAACTGCCGGATCGCCTTCCGATCTGCATCATCGATGTCGGCGTCGGTGAGTTTATCCAGTTGGTTCTGGAGTTTTCGTCCATACTCTTGGACGTCATCCGTATCGGCCATACTTCAGGCCACGAGTGCATGAACTATGTAACCTCTCACGGTAGTTCTGGTGGGACTATTCCCTTTTCGCACCGTCGTTCTCGTCGCCCAGTCACGGGTGTGCCGTGTCCACGCCACCCTTTCGAACTCCGGGTAGCGTGCGAACCGTCTGTATGTCTGTCTGACACGTAGTTCGTTGGAAACACGGCCGAATCACCGCGTTCACCCCTCGAATCACGTATCCCGAGAATCGGTTTCCAGATAGCAAATCCAAATTTCGATTTACCGGGGAACACAGTGCATTAAGACAATCTTAATAGGCCAGATACGTATCCGTTGCACATGACCTGGCACAACCAGGAGTGGTGGCCGAATCTGCTACGGCTCGACATTCTCGACGACAATGCCGGTGACCTCAGCCCCTACGGCGAGGACTTCGACTACGCCGAGGAGTTCCAGAAACTCGACCTCGAAGCGGTGAAGGCGGACATCGAGGACGTAATGACGGACTCCCAGGACTGGTGGCCGGCGGACTACGGTCACTATGGACCGCTGTTCATCCGGATGGCGTGGCACAGCGCCGGGACGTACCGCACTCTCGACGGCCGCGCCGGCGCCGCCGGTGGCCTCCAGCGCCTCCCCCCGGAGAGCAGTTGGCCCGACAACGTCAACCTCGACAAGGCCCGTCGCCTCCTCCAGCCGGTCAAGCAGAAGTACGGCCGCAAGCTCTCGTGGGGCGACCTGATCATCCTCGCGGGCAACGTCGCCCTCGAATCGATGGGCTTCGAGACGCAGGGCTTCGCCGGCGGCCGCGTGGACGAGTACAAGTCCAACGAAGCCATCGAATGGGGCCCCGAGACCGACTGGGAGACCACCTCGCCCGAGCGATTCGAGGACGAGGAAGTTGGCAACCTCAAGGACCCGCTCGCCAACACCGTCATGGGCCTCATCTACGTGAACCCCGAGGGCCCGTACGGCGAACCGGACGTCGAGGGCTCCGCCGCGAACATTCGCGAGGAGTTCTCCCGGATGGCGATGGACGACGAGGAAACCGTCGCGCTCATCGCCGGCGGCCACACCTTCGGGAAGGTCCACGGCGCGTCCGACCCCGAGGAGCACGTCGGCGCCGAACCCGAGGCCGCACCCATCGAGGACCAGGGCCTCGGCTGGGACAACGACTTCGGCGAGGGCAAGGGTCCCGACGCCATCACCAGCGGTATCGAGGGACCGTGGAACTCCTCCCCGATTCAGTGGGACATGGGCTACATCGACAACCTGCTGGGACACGACTGGACCTCGGTGAAGGGTCCCGGCGGTGCGTGGCAGTGGGAACCGGTCGGCGACGACATCGAGGCGGCGCCGGCTCCCCACGCCCCCGACGAGACCGAGGAGCCGATGATGCTGACGACGGACGTGGCCCTCAAGCACGACGACGACTACCGAGAGGTTCTGGAGCGCTTCCAAGAGAACCCCGACGAGTTCCAGCAGGCGTTCGCCCGAGCGTGGTTCAAGCTCATCCACCGCGACATGGGTCCGCGAGAGCGCTTCCTCGGCCCCGAGGTCCCGGACGAGACGTTCATCTGGCAGGACCCCGTCCCGGACGCCGACTACGATATCGTCGGCGACGAGGAGGTGGCCGAACTCGAAGAGGCGATTCTCGACTCCGACCTCACCCGCACGCAGCTCGTCAAGACCGCGTGGGCGTCAGCGTCGACGTACCGCGACAGCGACAAGCGCGGCGGCGCGAACGGCGCGCGGATTCGCCTCGAACCCCAGCGCAGCTGGGAGGCGAACGAACCCGAGGAGCTCGCCACCGTCCTCGACACCTACGAGGAGATTCAGGCGGCGTTCAACGACCGTGATGACGATGTCCGCGTCTCGCTCGCGGACCTCATCGTCCTCGGTGGCAACGTCGCCGTCGAACAGGCGGCGGCCGACGCCGGCTACGACGTGGACGTGCCCTTCGAACCCGGTCGGACGGACGCCACGGCCGAGCAGACCGACGCCGACTCCTTCGAACCGCTGGAGCCGAAAGTCGACGCCTTCCGCAACTACCTCGGCGACGGCGACTTCGACGACCTCTACGACACCCTCGAAGAGCGGATGGTCGACAAGGCCGACCTGCTGGACCTGTCGGTCTCCGAGCTGACGGTCCTCGTCGGCGGAATGCGCGCTCTCGGTGCCACTTACGAGGACACCGACCGCGGCGTCTTCACGGACGACCCCGGCACGCTCACGAACGACTTCTTCCAGACCCTCCTCGACATGGACTACGAGTGGGAACCGGTCGACGAGGACGAGGAAGTCTTCGAGGGCTACGACCGTGACACCGGCGAGCAGGAGTTGGAAGCCACCCGCTTCGACCTCATCTTCGGCTCGAACGCCCGCCTCCGCGCCTACGCGGACGTCTACGCGGCCGACGACGACGAAGAGCAGTTCGTGCAGGACTTCGCCGACGCGTGGCACAAGGTGATGACGCTCGACCGCTTCGACCTCGAGTAACGCACCCTGCGGCCCGCGGTTCTCGTTTTCCCCGACCGGTGCGTATTCCCGTTCCGCTCACGTATCGCGCCACCGATGGTCTCTCAGCGTGCCGCCGACGTGACCCCGTTCATGGCGATGGACGTGCTCGAACGGGCGAACGAACTCGACGACGTGATTCACCTCGAAGTCGGCGAACCGGACTTCTCGCCGCCGGAGCGCGTCACCGAGACGGCAGTCGAGTCGCTCCGCGCGGGCCACACGAACTACACCGCCGCCCGCGGCAAGCCCGAACTCCGGCGGGCCATCGCCGCCCACTACGACCGCGAGTACGACGTCGATGTCGACCCCGACCGAATCGTCGTCACGCCTGGCACCTCGCCCGCCCTCCTCCTCGCGATGGCCGCGCTCGTCGACCCCGGTGACGAGGTGGTGCTCACCGACCCCCACTACGCCTGCTACCCCAACTTCGTGCGGGCGGTCAGTGGGCGCGTCCGGACCGTCCCCCTCCGCCCGAAGCGCGGCTTCCAGCCACGGGTCAGCGACTTCGCCGCCGCCGTCGACGCCGACACCGCGGCCCTGTTGCTCAACTCCCCCGCCAATCCGACGGGGGCGGTGATGGACGGCGAGACGCTCGCGGGCCTCGCCGACGTGGCTACCGACGCGGACGCGACCCCCGTTGTCGACGAGGTGTATCACGGCCTCTCCTACGACGCCGCCGAGCACACGATGCTCGAATACACCGACGACGCTATCGTCCTCAACGGCTTCTCGAAGCGGTTCGCGATGACTGGCTGGCGCCTCGGGTGGATGATCGTCCCGCCCGAATACGTCGACGCCGTCAACCGCCTCGCGCAGAACCTCCTCATCTGTGCCCCCAACTTCGTGCAGGACGCGGGCGTCGCGGCACTCGAAACGCCTCCGTCACGACTCGACGAGATTCGGGAGACGTACCGCGAGCGCCGCGACCTGTTGGTCGACGCCGTCGCTGAGTGGGGCTTGGACCTCGGCTACACGCCACAGGGCACGTATTACCTGCTCGCGGACGTGAGCCACCTGCCGGGCGACGCCCGCGATGTGGCGAATCTCCTCTTGGAGGAAGCCGGCGTCGCGGTCACGCCAGGTGTCGATTTCGGCGAGGAAGCGGCCGACTACCTCCGGTTCTCGTACGCCACCGACGCCGACGCCATCGAGACGGCAATCGAGCGAATCGAGCAGGTTCTGCCCGACCGGGCTTAACCCGTCCACTCGTCGGGGCCAGCCATCGTCTCGAACAGATTGTTTATTTCGTCGGGGTCGAGCGACGCCACGATGTCGTCGACTTCGCGCCGGAGCGTGTCTCGGCGCTCCACGAGGTCGGTGTACTTCTCGCTCTCGGCCAACTCGGACCGTGTTTTCTCGGCTTCCAGCGTCCCGAGTTTCTGGCTGACGCCGTACAGGTCGGACAGTTTGTCCCCGTAGCGTTCGATCTGTAGCAGTCGGTCGACGACCCGTTGTAGCGTGTCGCCGTCCACCGGTTTCGAGACGTAGTGGTCGAAGGGCATATCGACGATGTCGAAGTCGGGGTCGACGGCCGTGACCATCGCAATCCGGCAGTCGTAGCCCGCCTCGCGAATCCGCGAGAGGACTTCGTCGCCGGACAGCCCCGGCATGTGTCGGTCGAGCAACACCACGTCGATGTCGTCGTCCATCTTCGACAGCGCCTCTTCCCCACCCGTCGCGGTCACGACCTGATACGCGTCCTGTAACCAGAGCTCGAACGCCTCGCAGACGCGCGGTTCGTCGTCGACGATCAACACCGACGCTTTCTCGCTTTCGTCTGCGCTCGGCTTCGAACTGTCCATCCCCTCCTCGCGGCTGTCTGTCTCAGTCATTGGTTTCTATCTCGAAGCGTGCCCCGCCGTCGTCGCCCGTCATCGCGGTGACGGTCCACCCGTGGGCGCGGGCGATTTCGTCGACGATGCTCAGGCCGAAGCCAGTCCCCGTCTGGCTCGTGGTGTAGCCGTGGTCGAACAGGTGGTCCGTCTCGGCACCGTCGAAGCCGGTCCCGTCGTCCGCGACGGCGAAACCGCGGCCCCCGTCGAGCGAGTCGACACGAACCGTCAGCGAGTCGGCCGGCACTCCGGCATGCTCCACGCTATTCCGAAACAGATTCTCGAACAGCGTCCGCAGGCGTTCGGGGTCTGCCGTCACCGCTGGCAGGTCGTCGTCGACGACGAGCGTCGCTCCCGCCGTGTCGGTGGTCTCCCACGCGTCCGATGCGACGGCGCCGAGGTTGACGGGTTCGGGTTCGCCGACGGTCTCGCCCTGTTTCGCCAGCGTCAGCACGTCGTCGATGAGCGTTTCCATGCGGTCGAACACCGAATCGAGTTCGTCGAGTGCTGCCTCGTCGCCCGCCTGTGCCACCGCGAGCGTCGCTTGCGCGGTCTGGAGCGGTTCGCGCAGGTCGTGGGAGACGATGCTCGCGAACCGCTCGAGCCGTTCGTTCTGCCGTTCGAGTTCCTCTTCGCGCTCGACCCGGCCGGAGATGTCGCGCATGATGCCCGAGAAGACGCGTTCGCCGTCGTAGCGGTGCTCCTCGAACGTGACCGAGAGCGGTATCTCCTCGCCGTCGCGACGCTTCGCCGGGAGCTCGATGTCGTTCCAGTCGAGCGCTCGCTCGTCCGTCTCGACGTAGTGCTCGATTCCCTCCAGATGCGCGTCGTGCAACCGCTCGGGCATGATCTTCGTCAGTTGCTCCCCGATGAGTTCCTCTGGCTGATAGCCGAAGACGCGCTCGACCGACTCGTTGGCGTAGCGAATCGTGCTCTCCTCGTCGATGGTGACGATTGCGTCGGAGCCGTTCTCGACCAGCGAGCGGAAGAACTCGGTGTCCCGAACGAGCGCGTCCAGTTCGCTCGTCGCGACTCCCGACTCTTCGAACGCTCCCATTGTCCTACAACAGGCCACCTCGTACTAATATTCTCGGCCAAAGTCACGACGGCCTCGTCCGCTTCCATCCAGTTCCGACCACTCAATACTGCTACAAGTACATACGGAAGCCGTTGACCTTGCATATACATAACATATAAAATGTTTATCATGACGCTGCGAACGTCGTGGTGTGGACCGAAACTCCTCCCCGGAAACCGACCCGACGGCACAAAATCGACGACAGTTCCTGCAACGCACCGGTGCTGCCTCCGCTGCGGCGACGCTCGGACTTTCGGGCGACACGACGGCCGCCATCGCCGACGACGGCGAGTTCGACACGGACCCGTTCACGCTCGGCGTCGCCTCCGGCGACCCGTATCCGAACTCGGTCATCCTCTGGACACGTCTCGCTCCCGACCCGGTCGCGGCGGCCGGCGGCATGCCCGACCAGTCCGTCGACGTACAGTGGACCGTCTCGACCGACCGGGTGATGTCTAACACCGTCACGTCTGGCACCGCCACCGCCTCGCCCGACCACGCGCACACGCTCCACATCAACGCTCAGGACCTCGACCCCAACACCGAGTACTTCTACCAGTTCGAGGCGGGTGGGCGGTCCAGTCCGGTCGGCCGTACGAAGACCGCTCCCGCTCCCGACACGACGGTCGACGAGTTCCGTTTCGGCTTCGCGTCGTGTCAATCCTGGCCCGCCGGCTACTACACCGCGCACCGCTACATGGCCCAAGAGGAGTTCGACCTCATCGTCCACCTCGGCGACTACATCTACGAGTACCCCATCGGCGCGAACGGCGGCGACGTGCGCGACGCGTCCGTTCCTCAGTCGTTCCGCGACGAACCGACGACACTCGAAGAGTACCGACGACGGTACGGCCTGTACAAGTCCGACCCCGACCTTCGAGCGGCCCACGCGAGTGCGCCGTGGCTCGTCACCCGCGACGACCACGAAGTCGACAACAACTGGGCTGGCGACACCCCCCCAAGACCCCGACGAACAGACCGTCCGCGAGTTCCTGATTCGGCGGGCGGCGGCGTTCAAGGCCTACTACGAGCACATGCCGTTCCGTGGGAGCAAGCAGCCGACCGCACCCGAGGAAAAGCCCGACGTCCTGCAGACGAACCGCAAAATCGACCAGCGCATCTACCGGAACTACACGTTCGGTGACCTCGTCGAGTTCAACGTCCTCGACACCCGCGAGTACCGGAGCGACCAAGCGTGTAACGACGGCTTCGCCGTCACCGAGTGCAAGGAGCGGTTCGCCGAAGACCGCACGATACTCGGCGACGCCCAAGAGCAGTGGCTCGTCGACAACTTGTCGAGCTCGGAGGCGACGTGGGACGTCCTCGCGAATCAGGTCCCCTTCGCGAAGATGGACTTCCGACGGGGGACGGAAGACGGGTTCCGCATGGACCAGTGGGACGGCTACGCCGCCGACCAGACGACGGTAAAAGACGCTTTCCAGACACACGCCGAGAACCCCATCGTTGTCACCGGCGACTTCCACTCCCACTGGGCGAACGAGATTCGAAGCGCGTCCGACGCCTCGAAACCCATCGGCGCCGAGTTCGTCGGCACCTCCATCTCCTCGTTCGGCAACGGCTCCGAACTCGACGACTTCAACGGCGACAACCCCGGCGTCCTCGGGAAACACGTCATCCGCGAGAACGACAACGTCGTGTACAACTCGGCGCGGCGCGGGTACACGCGCTGTACCGTCACGCCCGAAACGTGGACGACAGAGTTCCAGGTGCTCCCGTACGTAACCAGTCCCGGAGCACCCCAGCGCACCGACGCCACGTTCGAGGTGGAAGCCGGGACGCCCGGCCTCCAGCCCCAGTCCCCGACGCTCGTCGCTGGGTCGGCGGCCGTCGGATACGGCAAGTCCGGCTCCATCGACCTCCGTGGCCGCTGGCTGTCCGAGGGGCTCGCCGGCGGCAACGTCACGCTCTCGCTCTCGAACCCCGAGGTGGCGAGCATCACCGGCGCCACCGTCGACGACGCCTTCGGCATCGCCGAGACCAGCGTCGCCAACGACGGCTCCTCGGTCACGATTCGGTTCGCCGACCTCGACAAGAACGCCCAAGCCGTCGTCGGCGGGGACGATATTCCGCTCGCTTCGGTCGACCTCCGCGGCGCCGACACAGGGACGACCGACGTCGAACTGTCCGTCTCGCGCCTGAGCGACGACGCCGGCAACAATCCCGACACCGACACCGAACCGGGTGTCCTCGTCATCGGCCCGCCGCCGGTCACCGGCGCCAACGCACCCACTGACCCCGACGGTGACGCACTCTACGAGGACGTGAACGGCAACGGCCGCCTCGACTACGACGACATTCAGACGCTCTTCGACAACTTCGAGTCCGATAGCGTCCGGATGAACAAGTCGGCCTACGACTTCAACGAGAACGGCCGCCTCGACTTCGACGACATCGTCGACCTGTTCGCCGAGGTCAACTGACGTCGCCCGCTTCGGTTCGACCCCTCGTCGGGATGGGTGCGTCCCAACACTCGTTGTTCGACTTTGTGATTCTTGGTATCACGCCACACGGTTCGTGGCTGGTTTTATTCCCGCGGCGACCGTTCGTCCGTCTATGGTTTCGACTGGTGACACGGCACCGACGTTCACGGCGACGCTCGGCACGGCAGAGCACGAATCGTTCGACCTCGACGACCACCTCGGTGACGGCCCCGTCGTCCTCGCCTTCTTCCCCGGGGCGTTCACCCCGCCCTGCCGAAACGAGATGATCGCCCTCCAGAACCACCTCGGCGACTTCCAGGACGCGGGCGCGACGGTGTTCGGCATCAGCGCCGACTCGCCGTTCTCGCAGGGCGCGTTCCGCGAGGAACACGGTCTGGAGTTCGACCTCGTGAGCGACATGGGGGGCGACGCCATCCGTGCCTACGACCTCGAGATGTCGATTCCGGACCTCGGCCTGCACGGCATCGCGAACCGTGCCGTCTACGTCCTCGACGACGACGGTGTCGTCACGTTCAGCTGGGTGGCCGACGACCCGACGAACGAACCGGACTACGACGCGATTCTCGACGCGGTCCGCGACGCCTAACGGAGCGACCGGAGCGTTCCGAGCAGCGTCGGGTCGCTCGACTCGAACCGGCGGAGTTGCGCGGCGTCGGTGAACGCCGCCCGCCCGAGGAGGAGGCTGGCCGTCATGCTGGTCAGCCCCCCCGCCGCGAATATCATCCCCATGATGACGAACTGGTACTCCGCGGCGTAGATGGGGTTCGCACCGCCGAGAATCATCCCCGACATCATGCCGGGGATGTACACCAACCCGAGGGTCCGCATCGCGTCGACGACGGGGATGAGCGACGCGCGGACGGACTCGGTGACGAACTCGGAGATGGCGCGCTCCGGCGGGACGCCGAGTGCGAGGACGGCCTCGATTTCCTCGCGGTTCGACTCCACCTCGCTCTGGAAGCGGTCCAGCGTCAGCGAGTTGGTCTTCATCGCGTTGGCGATAATCATCCCACCGACGGGGACGAGATTCCGGACCGTCCGCTCGATGGCGCCCGCCGCGACCATCGTGACGATGACGACGGCCGACCCGAGGCCCAGCGCGAGTATCGAGATGCGGAAGGCGTGGGGGACGCCGTCGCCGCGCTTGTGCGACTCCCACGCCGCGTAACACACCATCGCCGCGAGCAAGAGCCCCGAGTACGCCAGCGGGATGGCGAAGAGCGCGCCGATGAGCGCGCCCATGGCGATAACTTGGACGAATCCCCGGACGAACGACCCGCCGAGTTCGCGCTCCAGACCGAGGTCACGGAGTGAGGAGATTCCGATGACGACGGCCGCGAGCACCGTCGCCGCCGCCACCTGGTACAGTCCGCGAACCACGACGGGGTCGGTCAGTCGGTCGAGCAGCGCCATCACGCGATCACCTCCTTCGGCCGCCCCACGTCGACGATTCGGCCGTCGTCGAGCCGTGCCACGCGGTCGGCCAGTCGCTCCGCCTGTCGCTCGTCGTGCGTGACGAGGACGGCCGTCCGCTCACCGGAGGCGAGGAGGTCGGCGAGCAAGCGCTCCACCTCCACCTCGGCGGCGCTGTCCAGACTCGCCGTCGGTTCGTCTAAGAGGATTACCTCGGGGTCGTTGATGACGGTCCGGGCGATGGCGACTCGCTGTGCCTCGCCGCCCGAGAGGTCGCTCGTCGTTCGGTCGGCGTACCCCGCGAGGCCCACGGCGTCGAGCAGGTTCGCCAGTCGCTCCTCGGACACCGTCTCGCCGCGGAGGCGCGGGCCGATGGTGACGTTCTCGCGGACGGTCCCCGACCGGAGCGCGGGGTCCTGTGGCACCAGTCCGACGCGCTTCCGGAGTTCCTGCGGGTCGATAGTCCGATAGTCGGTCCCGTCGAGATGCACAGTACCGCCCGTCGGTTCGTCGAGGCGGTTGAGCAGGCGGAGCAGCGACGACTTCCCCGCACCGGACGGACCGACGATGGCCATCGTCTCCCCGCTCCCCACGTCGAGCGATACCCCGTCCAGAATGCGCTCGCCGTCGATTTCGTAACGCAGGTCGTCGGCGCGTACGTCTGTCATTGGTCGTGCGACCGCCCCATACGCTGCCTACCTCCGCCCACCGCATGAACGTTCGCCCCCCGAAAAACCGAAGGGTCTTGCATAATAATATATGTTATATGCCGAGTGACGTGACGGTCGACACGGGCGAGGCACCGATTACCGGCGCGGTCGTTGAGCGCGTGGCCACGGGCGTCGACCCCGACTCGACGGACATCGTCGACGCACTCCTGGCGGTCAACGCGGAGTTACTCGGCCGGCACGGCCAGTTCGAACGGGCCGCCGACTACGTCACCGTCGACGGGACGCGCGCCTACCGAATCGAGCGAGCGATGTGGGATGACCTCATCGACGACTTCGACTTCGACCAGTCGCTGGCCGCGGCCGTCCGCCTCACGCACACCGAGCAGGCGAGAAACCTGTTCACGACGACGGTCGGTGCCGACGACCGGTTCGCCACCGACGAAGTGGGGGTCGTCGTCGGCATCGACACCGCCGAACAGTTCTGACGCGTCGCCTCAGTCCTTACCCTTCCGCGTCTGTTCGACCGTCACGACTGGCACGTCCGCGTTGGCCAGGATGAGTTTCGAGACGCTTCCGAGCAGAATCTTGCCGAGTCCCGTTCGCTTGCGCGACCCGATGACGATGTAGTCCGGGTTGAGCTCCTCGGCCACTTGCAGGATATGATTCGCCGTCCGTCCCGTGGGCAGGTCGCGGCGCGTCTGCTCGGGCATGATTCGGAGGTCGACGCCCTCCAGGTCCCCGATGACCGACGTGACGATGTCTTCGACCTGCTGTCGGGCCGCTTCCTCGTCCCCGTCTTCCGGCACGACGTGGAGAATCACGAGCTGCATGTCCATGCTCGTCGCGAGGTCGTAGGCAGTCTCCACGACGCCCTTGCAACCGGGGTCTCTGTCAATGGCTGTCAGTATCACCATGCTATCAATAATTCCTAACAATAATTAAATCGCTTTCGACCGCGTCATCATTACTCGGCGTTTCTCTCGTGACAGATTGCTGAGAACGCTACCCCGACGCTGTCTGCTGATTCTCGAACATTTAAGTGTCTTAAATGTCCTTAAATAACATGGTATACATGATAAATCATGCAAAAAGTGCACCTTTCCTCATTTATACCGTCCCTACGGTCTTTCATGAATTTGAACATGCGGCAGAGACCAGCACGACTCACTTCGTCGCCGAGTTATCTCGGCACACCGGGGCGCATCAACCAACTCCAGCCAGGCACGCACTCGCGGGGTGATGGTGCGTGAGTACCGAGACTGCGTCGGAGACGCGCATCTCCGAACCGCCGTCGAACCTGAAGGAGTTCCTGAGCTACATGGGGCCGGCGTGGGTGTTCACCGCCTCACAGATCGGTGGCGGTGAGGTCCTGAGCGTTCCCCTCGGGGGCGCGTACCTCGGGATGGAGGGCATCTGGCTCATCCCCCTGATTACGTTCACGAAGATTTTCGGCCAGTACTACCTCGTCCGCTACGGCGTCATGACCGGGGACACGTTCCTCGACGCTCTCTACGAGCGTAGCTGGGCGCTGAAGTGGATTTTCTACTACGTGTTCCTCGGCGGGCTCATATACGCCATCGGCCTCTCCGGCCACTTGGGTGAGACAGCCGGTGCGTTCAACTCACTCGTTCCCGCCATCTCGAACACGTGGTGGATGCTCATCACCGTCGCCGCGGGCTTGCTCATCGTCGGCCTGCGTTCGTACAACCTTATCGAGAAGATAGCGACGTCGCTGCTGTGGATCTTCCTGGTCCTCATCGCCTTCGTCTCGCTCTCGACGATGAACGTCTGGGGGCCGAACCTCGCCTCCGGTCTCGTCCCGTCCGTCCCCGGCCGCGTCGAAGGACTGGGCGTCGGCGGCATGGCGTTCGTCCTCACGATGTTCGGGTGGATCGGTGCTGGCTTCGGTCCGACCGTCTCCTACGTCTGGTTCGCGAAGGACAAGGTCATGGGGATGTTCGAACCGCTCGACAAGGGCATCGAGATCGACAAGTACGACCTGACCGACGAGGAGATCAGCCGACTCAAGGGTTGGGGCGACATCGTCCTCTGGCAGAACATGCTCTCCTCGACCATCCTCGCCGTCTTCTCGTTCTTCATGTGGACGGCCGCGGCCGCGACCCTGCACGTCGAGGGCATCCAGCCCAGCGGCTTCACCGTCATCCCCGAGATGGCGGCCATCTTCACGACGCAGTTCGGCCAGTGGTCCGCGACGCTGTTCCTGCTGACCACCGTCGCCGCGCTGTTCTCGACGCTCATCGGCCCGATGTACGGGATGTCGCGGCTCTGGGAGGACGCCTTCGCGCTTCACGGCCTCTTCGAGAAGTACCCCATCACCCGTGACACCGTCTTCCGGATGACCATCGTCCTGTTCGCGGTCATCCCGCTCTCGTTGAACCTCTTCATCGAGGCACCGCTCATCCTGTTCGCGCTCTCGGGTGCCCTGTTCGCGCCCGTGATCGGGCTCATGTACCTCGCTGTGATGTACATGTCCTTCGACATCGACATCGACTCCCTCTCGCCGACGCGCAAGTGGGCGGTCGGTCTCGCCATCTTCGCCGGCATCGTGATGATTATCTCTGGTGTCTGGGAAGCGCGCAGTTCCATCGAGACGATTCAGACGCTGCTCGGGCTGTAAGCCCGGCCTCGTTCGCGCCCCGCGCTTTTCTTCGATATTCCGTCGCTCAGCGCGTCGCTCGCCATTCGTCGCGGGCGGCCAGTCGCTCCACCTGCGCCATCGACGGTCAGTTCGACCGAACAGTTGATCGTCCGTCGCTCCGGGTTCGCCAGCGGGTAGTGCTCCGTTGTTGTGGTGGTGACCGTGGATGCGCCAGCCGTTCCACCGGTCGGCGAGATTCTCTGGCATCCGCTCCGCGAACGCCTCCGGCATCCCCCCGCCCGGAAGCGACGACGGCGTATCGCCCGGGACGTGACTCACGAAGAAGGCTCGGTCACCGTGTCGAATCTCGGCGGTGTAGACGATGCGGTCGGCCGCCGACGGATACACGTGGTCGTGGTCGCCGCGGACGAACACCTTCTCGCCGTTGAGCGTGTCCCACAGGTTGTCCACTTTCCGCTGGGCCGCCGCGCCCTCCATGAACCACGCGAAGTCGCCGACGAAGACGACCGTATCCTCGGCGTCGACGCGACGGTTCCAGTTCGCCAGCAGCGCCCAGTTCATGTCTTCGAGGCCTGCCTGTGTCGTCTCGACCCGCTCGTCCCGGCAGTAGCCGATGATGTTGGCGTGATTGAAACCCAGGTCGGAGACGACGACGTCCACGTCGGTCAGGACGATGTCGGCGAGGGCCATCGGCGTCACCGACACGCGCCGCTTCCTAAGTCACACCGCCTGCGTCGAAAAAACGAATCCGCGATTCGGGACCGCGATTCAGTCGAGGTTCGGTTCGACGTCGTCGAGGTTCTTCCGGGCCGAGTCGAGGAGGAGTTTTCGCTCGGCGCGCGCGACGACGCGGCGCACCTCGTCCACGGCGTCGATGTTCGAGGAGAGCGAACTGATACCCTTCTCGACGAGGAACTTCGCCATATCGGGGTGGGAACCGGACTGGCCCGTGATGGTCGTGTCCACGTCGTGTTCGTTACACGCCTCGATGACCTCCGCCATCGCTTCGAGGATGGTCGGGTGGAAGTCGTCGAAGCGGTCGGCGACCTGCGCGTTGTTGCGGTCGACCGCCAGCATGAACTGGACGATGTCGTTGGTGCCGAGGGCGACGAAGTCGATGCCCTCGTCGATGATTTCGTCGATGGAACGGATGCTGGCCGGCGTCTCGATCATCGCACCCCAATCGTGTTTGTCCCGGTCGATGCCGACTTCGTCCATCAACTCGCGCGCCCGACGCACGTCCTCTGCGTCGTTCGGGAGCGGGAACATGACCTCGACGTTGTCGTAGCCCATGTCGTGGAGGCGCTTGAACGCCCGCAGTTCGAGCTTGACCATCTCCGGCTCCTTGAGGCTCCGTCGGATGCCGCGGTAGCCGAGCATCGGGTTGTGCTCGTGGGGTTCGTTCTCGCCGCCTTCGAGCTCCGCGAGTTCGTCTGTCGGGGCGTCGAGCGTTCGGGCGCGTACCGGGCGCGGGTAGAACGCGTCGGCCACCTTCCGAATCTCCTCGGAAATCTCCTCGACGAAGGCCTCCTCGCCGTGGTCGGCGACGTACTTCTCAGGCGTCTTGCTCGTTGAGAGCAGGATGTGCTCCAAGCGAAGCAGACCGACGCCGTCGGCGCCGGTGTCGGCGGCGCGCTGGGCCGCGTCCGGGATGGAGACGTTCACCTTGACCTCCGTCGCCGTCGTCGGCGCGGACCCGGTCGGCACCTCGCGGTCCTCGTCGATGTCGGCTTCTTCGACGTCTGCCGAGTCGTCTTCGGGTTCCGCGACGACGACGGTCCCTTTCTCGCCGTCGAGCGTGATGCGCTGGCCGTCCGTGAGGGCGTCCGTCGCGTCACCACAGCCGACGATAGCGGGGACGCCGAGTTCGCGCGAGACGATGGCCGCGTGGGAGGTCATCCCACCCTCGTCGGTGATGATACCCGCCGAGCGCTTCATCGCCGGCACCATGTCCGGGGCTGTCATCTCGGTGACGATGACGTCGCCTTCGTCGATGCGGTCGGCTTCCTCGATGTCCTCGATAATCTTGACCGGTCCCGTCGCAACGCCGGGACTCGACCCATAGCCCGTAGTCAGTTCTGTGCCCGGTTCCTGCTCCTCGTCGACTGCTGCGCTTTCGTTCGCCATTTAAATCTCGCCAATGCCCATGACTTCGTTCGTCAGTTCGATGCTCTCCTCCGCGTCGGCGTCGCCCATCATCGCTCGGATGGCGTCCACGTTCTCCGGCACCACGTCGCTCTCGCGGTGGATGACCTGGAAGAGGTGGAGCTGGTTGCCCTGTTCGACGGTGATGGAGTCCTCGAAGATCTGGTTCTCGTAGAGGTTCATGCGGTCGCGCCCGCGGTCGAGGGCGAACTCTTGGAGTTCCCACCCCGAGTCGATGCCGAGGTCGCCGTCGATGACGTGGATTCGCGACTGCGACGCGAGCAGGTCACGGACCTCTTCGGCGCTCACGTCCTCGCCGAGTTCTACGTTGATGCCGTGGAAGTGGTGACGCACCGTCGGCACCTTCATGCCCATCGTCGTAATCGGGCCCATGTCCGGAATCACTTCCAGCGCGTCCGGGCCGTGGTGTGAAGGAAGCGTGACGGGGTCTGCAGACGTGACCGCATGCTCGCCTCGGCAGCGAACGAGCGTGATGCTCGCGCGGTCGACGCCGTACTCCTCGTGCAGGGGCGCGAACATCCGGTTCAGCCCCGTCGTGTTACAGGAGACGATGCGGACGTAGTCCTTGTCCGTCGCCTCGTCGTAGTTGGCTCGGGCGGTGAAACTCGCGTCCGCCACGTCCGCGCCCTCGCCACCCTGGAAGAGGGCGGGCGTGTCGTGTTCCTCGTAGATGGGGCGATACTCCGCGCCCATCCCCGCCGGCGTCGCGTCGGCGATGATGTCGCTCGCGTCGATGAGGTCGTGGATGTCGCCCGCGACGTCCATGCCGACGTCCTCCCATCGGTCGTGCCGACCGTCGGGGACGTAGATGTCGTAGCCGCGGTCCGCGGCCGCGTCCGCCGTGTGGTTCGGACTGGCTTTCCCGATGCCGACTAACTCCATGTCGGGCATCGAATTTACTGCGTCGGCAACCCGCTTGCCGATGGTACCATAGCCGTTGACGCCTACGCGTATCATACCGGTCGTTGACCTCAACCCCATATAGTGGCGACGCACTGCGCATATTTTGCATGAACTTTCGTCTTTAACCATGAGGGACGCAGAGAGAACACGTCAGCCACCGCGGCGCTCTCCAATTATGAACGATCCGAAACAGCAGGTCTCGTCCCGTGGTATCCGCATTCTAGGTGTCTTCGTCGTCGCCTATCTCCTGGTCGGCTCCTACCTCTACTTCTATCTCAAACCGCCCGACATCGTCTTTATCGCCTACGGGATTTTGAGCTGGGTGGGTGGGATGCTCCTGTTCTACTACCTCCACACGACCTACATGGCGCAGTTCGACCCCTGACCGGCCAGTCTCCGCCCGTCGACTCACTCCCTATTTATCAGTAACGTTCATTTACTTTACCGGCAGTATTCTTCAGTATCATTCATTTTAATCATGGTCGTTAATTACCTCGTTAAATATATTGGGGTACAGCCATAACTTGCTAGCAGAACGATGGCCGCCGTATCCGATCTGAATCAGTGGGGAACCGAGACGGGAGGACAGGTAAGTGACGCCCGCGTCGCTCTCGGCACTGCGATGGTGGTCACCATCGCCGCCGTCGCCGCTGCCGGGGAGTTCCTCGGTCCGGCCGCCGCCGGGCAGGCCGCCGCGGCGATGCTGCCGGTCGTCGCCGTCACGATGTTCCGCGCACCGCTCGACAGCTGTTCGATTTACGCGTCGCTCCGATAACCCGTTTCGTCTCTAAGAACCGTTCCGCATCGACTATCTCGCTCGCGACGACGACGGTCGCGACGTCTGATTCTTCAGGAAAACTATCAATCTGCGCCGTCGCGCGTCTCGCTCAGATGTTCCCAGATTTCCGTGCAGCCAGCCCCAGCCTCGACGTCGGAGAGGTGGTTGTGCTCTTCGGCGTCGTCGTCTCGCTCGGCGTCGACCTGCGCCGACGCAGTCGCGGTCTCGCTTTTCTCGGTCATCGATATTCCATACGTGTCTCCCCCGTATAAGGCCGTCTTCGCACGTAATCACTACCCGTTCTCCCGCATGGAGGCGCTCCTTTCCGGTATCCGTGACGGAAGAGATTCGGGCGAATCGGCCGCAGTCTGTCGATTCGTTCGCTCTCGGTCCCGAAACCGCGTCTGACGACCGGCAAACACGACGCGTGTCGACGGCCTTACCGACCCTGACCCCTTAGCACGCGACATGACGACCTCGGTTCACCAGCTCGACGACGGCGCCTGGGTCAGCGTCAACGACTCCCGCGAAGTGAACGTGAGCGACCTCTGGCGGCTCGCACGCCACGATTTCTGCCGTTGCCGACTCGCCGACTTCCTCGTCGAGGGCTTCGTCGAAGTCGCGCCCGACGGCGCCGACGTCGAGGCGCGGGTCGCCGGGCGGTGCATCCAGTGCGGTGCGAGCGGCGTCACCGACTGGCTGACGCTCGGCCGCGTTGATCCGGAGACCGACGAGTTCCGGCCTGTCGTCCCCGAGAGCGTTCACGTCCCCGGTCGACGCTCCCGACTGGCGACGCCGCCCTGACGGCTCGTACATAGCGACAAATATTGCCACCTATCCGGAGAGCCGGGGAAGGTTGACGAGGTGCCGGACCGTATATGTGCAGGCCTGCACTAGCTAGTTATGCCGTCTAAGGTCGAGCGCTGGAAAGACGAAGCCTACGGGATGGAGGTACGTGACCACCTCCTCCGATTCGCCGAGGAAGGCTGGGACGCCATCCCCGAGGACGAACACGACGCCTGGTTCGAGCGGTTCAAATGGTGGGGACTGTACCACCAGCGGAAGGGTCAGGAGAGCTACTTCATGATGCGCATCGGGACGCCGATGGGCCGCATGACCCCCGAACAGCTTCGAACCGTGGGCGAGGTGGCCAACGAGTACGCCACCGGCCCCGTCGACAACCCCGAGTTCGGCGAGGCATACGCCGACTTCACCACTCGCCAGTCGATTCAGCTCCACTGGATCAAAGTCGAGGACATCGCCGACATCTGGGAGGAACTCGAATCGGTCGGCCTCTCCACGATGCAGGCGTGTGGTGACTCGTGGCGCAACATCGTCGGCTCGCCCGTCGCCGGGCGCGACGCCGACGAACTCATCGACGTCTGGCCCATCGTCCAGGAACTCCACGAGACGTTCAAGGGCAACGACCTCTACGCCAACCTGCCCCGGAAGTGGAAGGTCGCCATGACCGGCGACCGCCGCGGCTCCGGACAGGGTGACATCAACGACCTCGCCTTCGAGCCTGCGACCAAGGAAATCGACGGCGAGGAGGTCGAGGGGTTCAACGTCAACGTCGGCGGCGGCCTCTCCCGCAAGGAGCCCCGTTTCGCCCGCGACATCGACGTCTTCTGTCGGCCGGAGAACGCCGCGGACGTGGCCGCCGGCATGTCCGCACTCTTCCGCGACTACGGCGATCGCGAGGACCGCTTCAACGCCCGCATCAAGTTCCTCATGGACGAGTGGGGTCCCGAGAAGATGCGCTCCGTGCTTCAGGAGGAGTACGTCGACTACGAACTCCCGACCGCCGGCGAGGGTCTCCGCGACGAGTACGACTACAACGCCGGCCGGTCGGACTCCCACGGCGACTACGTCGGCGTCCACGACCAGAGCGACGGCCAGAACTTCGTCGGCCTCTACGTCACCGTCGGCCGCATGAGCGCCGAGGACGTCATCGACCTCGCCGACATGGCTCAGGAGTACGGCTCCGAGATGATCGGGCTGACCCAGCGCCAGAACCTCATCGTCGGCGACATCGCCGACGAGGATCTGGACGACTTCCTCGACGAGGACCTCCTCGACGAGCACTCGCCCGATCCCCACCCGTTCATGCGTGGCTCCATCGCCTGTACGGGCACCGAGTACTGCTCGCTGTCCATCGTCGAGACGAAAAACCGGATGGTCCGGTACGGGCGCTGGCTCCGGGACAACGTTCCCCTCCCCGAGGGCGTCGACGACTTCCACATCCACCTCTCGGGCTGTACCGCCTCCTGCGCTCAGCCCCAGATCGCCGACATCAGCCTCCGGGGCATGAAGACCCGCAAAGACGGCGACGCCGTCGAGGCGTTCGACATCGGGCTGGGTGGCGGCCTCGGCGAGAACCCCACCTTCGCCGACTGGGTGAAGATGCGCGTCCCCGCCGACGAGGTGCCGGGCTACATCGCCAACCTCCTCGAAGCCTTCGAGGAGGAGCGCGACAGCCCCGAACAGTCCTTCCGTGACTTCGTCGCCGAACGCGACGAGGACGAACTCGCCGGCCTCGCCGACGGCGAGGAGACGAGCTACGAGGACCCCTACCTCGGCAACACGAAGATGACGTGGTACCCTTACGCCGAGGACACGTCGATGGACGCCTCCCCCGCCCCGACGGACGGGACGGGCGAACCCCTCCCCTCGGACGACTAGCATGGCCGACCGCGTGATGAAGGTCAACGCCTTCACGACGTTCGACCTCCTCGACGCGAGCGTCGAGGGACACGGCTTCGAGGAGGAGGCCTTCGCCACGCTCAACGTGCGCACGGCCCGCGAAGACCCCGAGGAGATCACCCTCGAACTCGAACTCGACAACACCCAACTCGAGAACGTGCCGGCCCACGCCGACCGCGTGACGCTCTCGGCCGACGAGGCGCGCACCCTCGCGACCGAACTACAGAAGGCCGCAGAGCGCGTAGACGACACCGACCAATGACCGATCAGGCGCTGATCGTCGCGGCGCACGGCTCCCACCGCAACCCCGATTCGGCGACGCCGACGTACGCCCACGTCGACGCCATCCGGGAACGGGGCTGTTTTTCACAAGTTCGCGAAGCGTTCTGGAAGGAGGCGCCCGCGTTCCGGGACGTGCTCCGCACTGTCGACGCCGACGAAACCTACATCGTCCCGCTGTTCGTGAGCGAGGGCTACTTCGTCGACCAGGTGCTCCCCCGGGAGTTCGCCCTCGGCATCACCGACGCCGCCGGCACCGACCACGAGTCCGAAATCATCTACACCGACCCCGTCGGGACCCATCCGGAGATGACCGACGTGGTCGCGGCGCGCGCCCGTCGCTATCTCGACGACGACGTGGACGAGTCCGAGACGGCACTCGCCGTCATCGGCCACGGCACCGAGCGCAACCCCAACAGCGCCGACGCCATCTACAATCACGTCGACGCGCTCCGCGAGACGACCGACTTCGCGGAGGTCGACGCGCTGTTCATGGACGAAGCGCCCTACGTCGACGACGTACTGGACGTCTTCGACGCCGACGACATCGCCGTCGTCCCCCTCTTCATCGCCGACGGTTTTCACACCCAAGACGAGATTCCGGAACTCCTCGGCATCACCGACGACCCCCGCTCCGGCTACCCCGTCCCCGGCGAGGTGTCCGGGCGGCGAATCTGGTACACCTCCGCAGTGGGCACCGACCCCCTCATGCCCGAGGTACTCCTCGAACGCGCCGCCGATGCCGGGGCGGCTATCGACCACACCGTCGAGACGGAGACGCCCGTTCGCCCCGACGCCGGCGAGGCGTTCCGCTCGTGGGTCGACGACGCGCCGGCTCGGGCGTGGGGCGACCTCTCGATTCGCCACGCGGACGCTGGCTACGAACTCCGACACCGCACCGACCGCGACGCCGCACGCGCGGCACTCGAACGGCGCGCCCCCGACGGCTTCCGCGAGTTCGTCCGCACCGACGACGACGGCCGATACCGACCCTTCGCGGGCGAGCAATCGCTCCCGACCGGGTGGGTGCTCACCGACCTCGACGCAGCCGGTCTCCTGCGCGCCGTATCGACCGTCTACCCGGCCGCCGTCGAGACGTGGCACGACGACCCCGAGGCCGTCCCCTACCGCGAGACGGCGGCCCGCCAGACCGGCATCTACGAGCGAGTCTCGAACCTCTCTCGCGAGGAACTGGTCGACGTGACGACTGCGGTGTGTGGAAACTGCGCCAAGCGCCGCGACTGGGACGAGTCCGACGACGACTCGCTCCCCGTCGAACGCGGCGAGGGCGAGCTCCCCTGTCGCGAACCGTGTTCGTTCCTCGTGGCCGCGGCCCGCGAAGTCCTCGTGGACGAACCCACAGACGAACAGGCTCCCGACCACCCCGATTCCGACGTGCCGCCGGGCGACCTGACCGACCCGGCCAACCGCTATCGGGTCCGCTACCGGCAGGCACGCGACGCTCCCGAACCAACCCACTGATGAGTACGACCACCACCGGAACCGTCTACCTCGTCGGCGCCGGCCCGGGTGACCCCGACCTGTTGACGGTCAAGGCCCGGCGCTTGCTCGACGAAGCCGACGTCGTCCTCCACGATTCGCTCGTGGGCGACGGCGTCGTCGAATCGATTCCTGACGGCACGCGCGTCGAGAACGTCGGCAAGCGCGCCGACGGCGAGCGCACGCCACAGGCAGAGATAAACGACCGCCTCGTGCAGGAGGCCCGCGCCGGGCGCGACGTGGTGCGCCTGAAGGGTGGCGACCCCACTATCTTCGCCCGCGGGGGCGAGGAAGCCGAACACCTCGCCAACCACGGCGTCGCCTTCGAAGTCGTCCCCGGCATCACCAGCGCCATCGCCGCGCCGGGTGTCGCGGGCATCCCCGCGACGCACCGCGACCACGCCTCGACGCTCGCCGTCGTGACGGGTCACGAAGACCCGACGAAGGCTGACAGCGCCCTCGACTGGGGTGCGCTGTCTGACCTCGTCACCGCCGGCGGAACGCTCGTCATCCTGATGGGCGTGGGTCGACTCCCGGACAACGTCGACGCCCTCAGCGAACACGGCGTCGCCGCCGACACGCCCGTCGCGATGGTCGAACGCGCGACGCTCTCGGACGAACGCGTCGTCACCGGCTCCCTCGACACAATCGTCGAGCGAGCGGACGAAGCGAGCGTTGACCCGCCCGCCGTCACCGTCGTCGGACGGGTCGTCGGCGTCCGCGAGACGGTCGCGCACTGTCTCGGTGGGTCCGACGCGCTGGCGGACGTGTCCGTTTCCGCCAGCCCCGAGGGCGTCGTGGAGGTGAATCGCCAATGAGCGAGGAGTGGCCGCTCAAGCGCCTGATGACCGAGGTGGTCGGTTCCGGCACCAAGTCCGCGGAGGACATGACCCGCGAACAGGCCGCCGAGGCGATGCGCCGCATCTTCGACGGCGACCCCGACCCGACGACGCTGGGCGCCTTCTGGCTGGCTAACCGCTGGAAGCACAACACCGCCGAGGAACTCGCCGCCTTCACTGACGAGATGTGTGACCGGGTGGAGTACGCCACGCCCGACGCCGACCCCGTCGACTGCGGCGCCAACTACGACGGCAAGGGTCGCTCCGCAATCCTGGGCGTCGCCGCCGGCGTCGTCGCCGCCGCGGCCGGCACCCCCGTCGTCGTCCACTCGGGCGACCGCGTCCCCACGCAGAAACAGGACGCGTACAAGCACGTCCTCGACGAACTCGACGTGGCGACCGAACTCACCCCCCAGGACTCCGCGGAGATGGTCGACGAGACTGGCTTCGGCTTCTACTACCAGCCAGCGTTCAACCCGACCGTCGCCGACCTGTTCGACCGCCGCGACCAAATGGGTGTGCGAACGTTCGTCAACACGGTCGAGACGCTCGCCAACCCCGCCGGCGCGAGCGTCCACCTCGGCTCGTTCTACCACCTCTCCTTCGCGAAGAAGGTGGTCGATACGTTCGAGGCGAGCGAGACGCACGACCTCGACCGCGTCATCATGTTCCAGGGGATGGAGGGGTACGACGACATCCGCCCCGGCTACACCAAGGTCGCCGACTGGTCCGCCGACGGCACCTTCGACGACTTCGAAATCGAGACGGCCGAGTACGGCATGGACTTCGAGGAGGCGGACCTCCACGTCGACAGCGTGGCCGCCGACAGCGCGCGCTACACGCACGAGGTACTCGACGGCGACCGGACTGACCACTGGCGCGACGCCGTCGCGCTCAACGCCGCGTTCCGCATCTACGCCGGCGGCGACGCCGACTCCCTCGACGCCGGCCTTGACGCCGCGCGGACGGCCATCGACGACGGCTCCGCCGCCGCCGTCCTCGACGACCTCCAGTCGTTCTGAGAGCGCGCTGAGCGCACGCCTTTTACTCGCCCGCCCCAACCCTCACCCATGAGCGACGACGTACTCCGACCGAGCGACGTCGGCGATTCCGATGCCCCGCCGGTCGAGGACAAACCCTACAAGATAATCTTCGAGGCGAACAAGTGCTTCGGGGCGGGGAAGTGTGCCGAAGTCTCTGCGAACTGGGACCTCGACCTCTCGACGGGTCTCGCCCGCCCGAAGACGTACTACGTCGGCGAGGACGACCTCGACCACAACGTCCGCGCGGCGGAAATCTGTCCCGCCAAGAAAGGGACGGGCGTCATCCACGTCATCGACCGCCGGACCGACGAGGAAATCGCCCCCGACCCCGAGGGCGACGGCACGCTGAGCGTCGACTGGTAGTCAGCGCTCGGCGTTGACGACGGCCGCGACGGCATCGCGGACGGCCTCCTCGTCGCCCGCCTGCGCGGCCGTCCACACCTCTTCTGCCTCGGCGGCGGCCCGAATCGCGTCGCGGCGGCGTTCGGGGTCGACGCCCTCGGCTTTCATGGCTTCCCGTGCCTCACTCACCGCCGTCGCGACGAGGCCCGCGCCCGCGACGACGGACTCGATTTCCCGGCGGAGCTGTCGGCTCACGGCGGGACTGGACCCGCCCGTCGTGACGGCGACGCTCACGGGGTCATCCTTGACGGTGGCAGGGACGACGACGCTCCGCCGGTCGCGCGCGCCGCTCTGGTCGGCGCGGTTGACGAGAATCCCGGCCTCGGTCGCAGCGCGTTCGATGGCCGCGTTGAGCGCCGTGTCGTCCGTGGCGGCGACGACGAGCATCGGGTCCGCGGCGTCGACCCACGCCTCGATGTCCTCGGGCGTCGGCGCCGCGCGGACGAACTCGCTCGCGCCGAAGTCGGCGTCCGCGAAGGTCGGACTGACGACGACGACGCGCGCTTCGCGGGCGAACCGGCGGGCTTTCCGGGCGCCGACGCTCCCGCCGCCGAACACCAGCACCGTTTCGCCCTCGAAGTCGTGAACGAGCGGAATCACACACCCACACCTCGCTGGCTGCCGTGAAAAACCGTCGGTCGTTCCCGAATCGTTTTGTCGTGGGCTCCGTATCCGGACGTATGTTCCGCCGCGTGCTCGCGTGGTTCGGCGTCGGCGACGACGCCGATTCGGATCCCGACCTCGACTGGGCCGACCCCGACGTCGAATACGGCGGGGACGGTCCCACTCGACGCTACACGTGCCCGGAGTGCTCGGCGACCATCGAGGGCACCGGCCCCGACGAGCAAGTGACCTGTCCGGCCTGCGAGACGGCGTTCAAGGGTGTCCTCGTGCCCGACGCCGCAGTCTGCCCGGACTGTGGCTCGCGGATGGACGATATCTCCTTCTACCCCGAGACGCGCCGCGACACGGAGCACGCCGCGTGTTCGACCTGCGACTACCGGTGGGAGAGCGACCCGCGGCGCTAACCTTCGATTAGCGTCGTCTCGTCGCTCTCGGCGTGGCGAAGCGTCACGTCGTGGCGCGTGTGGCGGGCGTGTGTCTTCGCCCACCGGCGCACCGCGCTCTCCGACAGTCGCTCGACGCCGTCCGGGCAGTTCCGACACGTCGCGCGCCACGTCGACACATCGTCGGGGTAGTGGCCCGTGTGGCGTTCGTGGTCGAGAGCGAACTGTTCGACGGCGCGATTCCCCGCCATCAACTCGTCGAGTTCGTACGAGAGCTCCCACTCGCGTCCACACCGCTCACAGGTGACGATTGGGTCGGTATCTGACACACCCGGGGGTACGGTCGCGACGCTCTTGAACGTGCCACTTCGAAGGGGGGTGGGCCATGGCAGGGGGGGGAAGCCACGGCCCCAAAATCGGCGATCAGTCGTCCACCGGCACGACGATAATCGACGTGTGGGGTGCCTCCACTAACCGGCGGACGGGGTAATACTCGAATCCGCCCGTGGTAATGTTTTTCATTCGCTGCCGCAGTCTTCGCTGGACCGAGACGGCTGTAATCGACGGACTGTGGGCTGGGAGTTAGAACAGCCCGGTGATATTACCGTCGTCGTCGACGTCCATCCCCTCCGCGGCGGGTTCGGCGGGGAGCCCCGGCATCGTCAGCACGTCGCCGGTGAGGACGACGACGAAGCCAGCGCCCGCGTCCGGGTAGCACTCCCGGACCGTGAGCGTCCAGTCGTCTTTCGGCGCGCCCTTCCGCGTCGGGTCGTCTGTCGTCGAGTGCTGGGTCTTCGAGAGGCAGACGGGCATGTCGCCGTAGCCCTGTTCCTCGAGGCGCTCCAGGTCGTCCTGCGCGTCATCGGTGATGTGGGCGTCCTCGGCGCCGTACACCTCCGTCGCGACGGTTCGAATCTTCTCCTCCAGGCTCGCGTCGAGGTCGTAGAGCGGTTCGAACCCGCCCTCGTCGCTGTCGGCGAGGTCTTTTGCCGTCTCCGCGAGTTCCGCGGCACCCTCGCCGCCCTTGTCGAACGCCTCGCTGACGACGACCGGGTACCCCTGCTCCTCGCAGTGGTCGATGATCGCTTGAATCTCCTCGTCCGTGTCCGTCGGGAAGCGGTTGATGGCGACGACGAAGGGGACGTTGAACTTCTCGATGATGCCGGCGTGGTGGTCGAGATTGACCATCCCGTCGCTGACGGCCTCGGGGTTCGGCTCTTTCAGCTTCTCGTAGTCGGTCGGCCACATGTCCAGCCCGTGGTATTTCATCGACCGAACGGCCGTCGTCAGGACGACGGAATCGGGCGAGACGCCACGGCGCGAGACGATATCGCCGAACTTCTCGAAGCCGAGGTCCGCGGCGAAGCCGGCTTCGGTCACCAGATAATCGCCGAGCGAGAGGCCGAGTTTGTCCGCGAGCAGGGAGTTCGTCCCGTGGGCGATGTTGGCGAACGGACCGCCGTGGACGAACGCGGGCGACCCCTCGATGGTCTGGACGAGGTTGGGGCGGAGTGCGTCCTTGAGGAGCATCGCCATCGCACCTTCGATGCCCAGGTCGTCGACGGTGACCGGATTGCCGTCCGGGTCGTACGCGACGATCATGCGCGCGAGGCGCTCTTTCAGGTCTGCGAGCGAGTCGGAGAGACAGAGGACCGCCATCACTTCGGAGGCGGCGGTAATCTGGAAGCCCTCCTCACGCGGCGGGCCGTTGGTCTGGCCGCCGAGGCCCACGACTACGTCGCGGAGCGCTCGGTCGTTCATGTCGAGCGCGCGCTTCCAACTCACGTTGTCCACGTCCACGTCGAGTTCGTTGCCGTAGTGGACCTTGGTGTCGAGCGTCGCCGAGACGAGGTTGTGCGCCGTCGTCAGCGCATGGAGGTCACCCGTGAAGTGGAGGTTGATGTCCTCCATCGGGAGCACCTGCGAGTGGCCGCCGCCTGCGGCGCCGCCCTTGATGCCGAACACCGGCCCAAGCGACGGTTCGCGAACCGCGACGACGCTCTGCTCGCCGAGGTGGTTGAGTCCCTGTCCGAGGCCGACGGTCGTGACCGTCTTCCCCGCGCCCTTGGGCGTCGCCGTCGTCCCCGTCACGAGGATGAGCTTCCCCTCGTCAGCGTCGCTGAGCGTTCGCTGGATGGCGTCCTGTTCGATCTTCGCGATGCCGTTCCCTTGCGGATCGAGGTCGTCCGGTTCGAGGCCGAGGTCGCCCGCTACGTCCTCGATGGGCCGCGTCTCCGCCGCCTGCGCGATCTCCATGTCCGTCGGTACGTCCTCGCTATCCGCGTCGTCCGAGGTCATCTACGGATGCTACACCACCACTGCATATGTAAGCCCCGACGCTGGCGATTTTCACATCATTTTTCGACATCCAGAAGCGCGACGCGTTCCGCCACGAGGTCCGCGAGGTCACCGTCGGCGACGCCGAGTTCCGCGTCGGTCACGTCGAAAAACGCCCGCACTCGCTCGGCGTCGGTGTCGTCGAGCGTCGACACCGGGTCGAGCCATCCCTCGACGGTCGCCGCCGCGGCGTCCTCGTCGCCCTCGCCGCTCACGACGACGGCGAGTGGCGTCCGCCCCTCACCGACGCCCATCGTCAGCGCGTCGTCGATTTGGCGACGCCCCGCCGCGTACAGCATGATTTCGACCCCGCGGTCGCGGGCGACGTTCTCCCCGCGCGCGATGGCGCGGTCCGCGAGTTCGACCGCGCGCTCCAAATGTCCGCGCCCCACGACGTAGCGGGCGTCGAACGCCTGTATCGTCACGCCGTGGTCGTCGGCGACCTGCCCCAGTCGCGACAGGAAGTCGTCCACGTCGTCGATGTCCGCGACGCCCTCGACGACTCTCATTCGAAATCACCCAGACTGGCCTGCTGGTCGCTCGCCGACGCCGCTGGCGCGTCGGCGTCGGTCGCCTCGTCCGCCTCGTCGTCGGGCGCAACGTCCCCGTCCGCGTCCACGTCGTCCATCGACGGGTCGCGCCGCCCCGCGTTTTCGAGGATTCGCTCGGCGGTCCGCTCGCGCCCCCGGAGCGCACCGAGGACGGTCGATTTCTCCGCCTCTCGGAGGTCCGCGCGGCTCTCCACGCCTGCTTCGAACAGCCGACGAGCGCGCTTTCGGCCGATACCGCGAACCCCCGCCAAGTCGAGGAGTTCGTCGCGGACGCCGTACTCGACGCGCTTTTTCGCCTCGCGGACGGCGACCACGCAGTCCAAATCGAGGTCGGTCGCCAGACGCTCCGCCGCGCCGAGCAACCACTCCGCGGTGTCGACTTTCCCCCGGATGTCGCCGGGGCCGACGCCGTAGCGGTCGGTGAGGCGGTCCTCGTCCACCTCGCGAGCCCAGTCTTCGAGCAGCTTCGCCGTCTTCAGCGCCGAGAGCCACTCCTCGAAGCGCACGTCCTCGAACTCGGAGGGGACGCGGCCGAGAAACTCCGTCTCGCGTTCGTAACAGAGTTCGGTGTACGTCTCGCGGTCCCCCGACTTCAGGTAGAGCTCGTACATATCCGGGGTGCGGCAGACGAGGTGATAGAGGCCGAGGGGCGTCGGATCGTCGGCGTCCCGGAGGCCGTCGACGATTTCCGCCGCGCTCATCGGGTCGAGGTAGAGTCGCGAGACGGTGTGACCGAGGTTGGTGGCCGTGATGTTCTCGCCATCTCGCTCCACAAAGTCGTTGGCGACGAGATACTCGATGGTCGAATCGACGACCGAGGCCAGCTGCCCCGAGTCGTCGCTCGCTTGCGTCGCGTACAGCGTGCGGTCGAGGAATTCGAGCAAGCCCTCGCGGGTGCGGGCGAACCCGGAGGCGACCGTCGCGAGCAGGTGGGTCCGCATCGCGGGTTCGCGCGCCAGTTTCGAGGAGACCGGCTCCGGGTCGGCCTCGACGTAGCGGTCGAACAGTTCGTCCATCGTGTCGTGGTCGTCCGCGAGGAGGACGGCCTCGCCGTACGGGTCGAGGCCGGGACGCCCCGCGCGCCCGAACATCTGGTGGACTTCGAGCGTGTCGAGCGGTTTCATCCCCCCGAACTCGCCGTCGTAGCGCCGCCAGTCGCGGACGATGACCCGTCGGCTCGGCGTGTTGACACCGGCGGCGAGCGTCGGCGTCGCGCAGATGGCCTTCAACAGGCGGTCGCGGAATGCGTCCTCGACGAGCGAACGGTGGTCGGCGGCGAGGCCGGCGTGGTGGAACGCGGCCCCCTTTCGTACGACTGCGGCGAGGTCGTCGCTCGTCTCGGTATCGGAGACGGCCGCCACCTCGTCGGCGATGTCCGTGAGTTCGGCGCGTTCGTCGTCGGTCAGGTGCGCCTCCGTCACGTCGCTCAGTCGGCGCGCCGCGGCCTCGGCGTTCCGCCGCGAGTTGACGAACACGAGCGAGGAGCCGTCTTCGTCGAGGGTGTCGTCCACGAGCGCCGCGGTCGGTCGCTCGCCTCGCCCCACCGGCACCTCGCGTTGGCTGTCGTCGTCGAAGGTGATGGCGTCGCCGTAGTGGACGCCGGTCCGGAGGTCGACCGGGCGCCAGTCCGACTTCACCAACTCGGCGTCCAGCCAGTCGGCCACCTCGTCGGCGTTGTCGACGGTGGCCGAGAGCGCGACCACCTGCAGGTCGGCGGCGATGCGCCGGAGTTTCGCGAGCGTCACCTCCAGCGTCGGGCCGCGGTTCGGGTCGTCGACGAGGTGGACTTCGTCGGCGACGACGCAGGTGAGGTCCTCTATCCACGGCGCGCCGTTGCGAACCAGCGAGTCCACCTTCTCGCTGGTCGCGACGACGATATCGCGGGACGCCAGCCACTCCTCGCTCGACTCGTAGTTGCCGGTGGAGATGCCAACGTCGATGCCGAACTCGTTCCAGCGCTCGAACTCGGCCTTTTTCTCGCTGGCGAGGGCGCGAAGTGGGACGACGTAGAGCGCCTTGCCGCCGCGTTCGACGCTCGACAGCATGGCGAGTTCCGAAATCAGCGTCTTGCCGCTGGCGGTCGGCACGCTGGCGACGAGGCTCTCGCCCTCGGTGACGCCGGCGTCGACCGCTTCGGCCTGTGGCGGATAGAGCGCCTCGATGCCCGACTCGCGGAGGAAGTCGGGGACGCCCGCCGGCAGGCCGGGGATGTCCACGGGGTTCATTTCGTCTACCGAACCTTGGCGCGTCCCGGCGTTTAACCTGTCGGGTCGGGGTCGGCCGAGCCGCGGGTTTAACCCCGCCCGGCGGTAACGGATACGCATGTCAGAGACCGACCCCGACGCCCCCGATATCGAGGACCTCGTCGGTGTCGAGGAACCCAGCTTTCAGCACGTCCTCAGCTGTGTCTTCGGTATCGAGGACCACGAGAGTCGGGCCTATCTCGCCTTGCTCGACGCGCCAGACAGCACCGTCGCCGAACTCGCCGACGACCTCGACCGCGACCGGAGCAACGTCAACCGCTCGCTGACGACGCTCCTCGACAAGGGGTTGGCCGAGCGCGAACGCCGCCTGCTCGACCCCGGCGGCTACGTCTACCAGTACACCGCGACGCCGCTTCCCGAGGCCAAAGAGATGCTCCACCAGACCCTCGACGCGTGGGTCGTTCGCGTCCACGACGCCATCGACGACTTCGGTACCGAGTGACGCGGAACCCCCCCGTTTTTCACGCCGTAGGCCCTCCCTCCGCTAATGAGTCTCGACCTGACTGCGGACACTCCCTCGGCACCGGCCGTCGCCGACGACGGCGTCTGGCTCGCGTGTATCGAGTGCGGTGAGACGTTCGCCCCCTTCTCGGCGATTCGCTACACCTGCGACCACTGCGACGGACTGCTCGAAGTCCGGTACGACGACCCGCCCACCTTCGACGACTTCGAGGGTCGCGGCGTCTGGCGCTATTCCGCCGCACTCCCCTTCGAGACCGGCGTCTCGCTCCCCGAGGGCAACACGCCGCTCCATCACGTCCCGCGCCTCGAAGACGAAATCGGCGTCGAACGCCTCCGCGTCAAACACGAGGGGATGAACCCGACCGGGAGTTTCAAAGACCGCGGCATGACTGTCGGCGTCCGCGTCGCCGAGGAACTCGACGTCGGGCGTCTCGCCTGCGCGTCCACGGGGAACACGAGCGCCGCCCTCGCGGCTTACGGTGCCCGTGGCGGCATGCCGACGCTCGTCTTGCTCCCTGCGGGGAAAGTCGCCGCCGGCAAAATCGCGCAGGCGGCGCTTCACGACGCCCGCATCCTCGAAGTCGACGGCAACTTCGACGACTGTCTCGACATCGTGCAGGAGCTCGCGGCCCGCGGCGAGGTGTACCTCCTCAACTCGCTGAACCCCTTCCGCCTCGAGGGCCAGAAGACCATCGGCCTCGAAATCCTGGAGGAGTTCCACGCCGACCACGGCACGTATCCGGACCGCATCGTCCTCCCCGTGGGCAACGCGGGCAACACCTCGGCGCTCTACAAGTGCTTCCGCGAACTCGTCCAGAGCGGCGCGCTCGACGCCGACGACGTGCCGAAGCTCACGGGCGTGCAGGCCGAGGGCGCCGCGCCGATGGTCGAGGCAATCGAGGAGGGCAACGACGAGGTGCGTCGCTGGCCCGACGTGGAGACTATCGCCACCGCCATCCGCATCGGCAACCCGGTCAACGCGCCGAAGGCGCTCCCGGGGATTCGACAGACCGGCGGCACCGCCGTCTCCGTCACCGACGAGGCCATCACCGACGCCCAGCGCTCCCTCGCAAGCGAGGGCGTGGGCGTCGAACCCGCTTCCGCAACCTCAATCGCCGGCCTCCGAAAACTTCGCGAACAGGGCGTCGTCGACGACGACGAACAGGTCGTCTGTCTCACCACGGGGCACCTCCTCAAGGACCCCGACGCCGCCTTCGCCGCGGGCAACAAACCGGAGAGCGTCCCGAACGACACCGAGGCCATCCTCGACCACATCGCGGAGTAGCGCGGCTCCACGGGATGTGACGGGACGAAAAACAGTGGGCTACCCCGTGCCCGTGCGGTCGGTTTCTTTCAGGCGCCGATGTCGGGGTCGGCGGCCAAGTCGTCGAAGCCAGCGAGGCGGTAGGCGCGCGAGTCCGTGCAGTCCTCGTTTTCGGCCGCCAGGTCGCCGATGGCCAGGTCGTAGCGGTGCGCGAAGCCATCGTAGTCGTCCGCCGCCTCGACGGCGTCGAGGAATGCCTCGGCGGTCAGGTCCTCGTCTTCCTCGTCGCGGTAGGCGGCGGCTTTCTCGGCGGCGGCCGCGGCCGTCTCCTCGTCGGCGCCGAAGCGGTCGGTGAACGCGTCACGAACTGTCGTCTCGAAATCGTCGCTCATGGACGACTGTCGGCGACGTGCGCCCCTATACGTTTCGTCCGACGACCGTCTGACGAGACTTTTTGATGGTGTGACAACTACACACATGCATGGCACCTACCGGGTTCCCGACTGGCACCGTGAGCAGCGGCCGCGAGGAGTCCGAGACCGGTCGCCGGCCCACGCAGAGCGCCGACACCGACCTCGAAACGCGCGTCGTCGAACTCGAACGCGAGAACGCGGCGCTCCGCGACGCCCTCGAGCAACAGCGTCGCGAGAACGAGCGCATCGTCGAACGGTACGAACGGTTACTGGACCAAGAGCGCGGCGGGGACGCGGAACCGTCCCGAGACGAGACGCCCGAGGACCCCGCCGACGCCGGCGCCATCGCCCGCGTCGCTCGCTTCTTCGGCGTGTAGGCTACTCGTCGTCGTCGTTGCCGAGCGTAATCTGTTTCACGTCGATGATGCGCTCGTCGGCGCGAATCGTCGCCGCGGCGTCTTCCGGCACCGGCGAGTCGAGGTTGTACACCGTCATCGCTTCGCCGCCCAGCGTCTCGCGGCCGTTGAACATCCCCGCGATGTTGACGCCGTTGTCGCCGAGGACCGTCCCGATGAGGCCGAGGACGCCCGGGCGGTCGTAGTTGCGAACGACGAGCATCTGCCCGTGCGGGACGGCGTCGACTCGGTAGCCGTCGATGCGCACGATTCGGGGGTCGTCTCCGGTAAAGAGCGTACCGCAGACGCGCACCGAATCCGTGCCGTCGCCGACGGTGACGGTGACGAGACTCTGGAAGTTCTCGCTCTGTCGCGTCTTCTCCTCCGTCACCTCGATACCTCGATCCTCGGCGATTTTCGGGGCGTTGACGGCGTTGACCTGCCACTCCAGCGGTTCGAACACGCCCTTGAGCGCGCTCGCGGTGACGAACTCCACGTCTTCCTCCGCGATGTCGCCCTCGTAGCGCACCCGGACCTCAGAAATCCGTCCCTCGAACATCTGGGCGGCGACTTTCCCCGCCGTCTCCGCGAGGTCGATGTACGGCTGGACGCGGGGGAACGCGCTCTCGTCGATGGAGGGGGCGTTGAGCGCGTTCGCGACGGGTTCGTCGTCGAAGGCGGCGACCACCTGGTCCGCGATGCTCGTGGCGACGTGTTCCTGTGCGGCCTCCGTCGACGCGCCGAGGTGGGGCGTGACGACGATGTCGTCGACCGACAGCAGCGGGTTGTCCGGGTCGACGGGTTCGTCCGCGAACACGTCGACGGCGGCGCCGGCGAGGGTGCCGTCCTCGACGGCCGCCGCGAGCGCCGTCTCGTCGACGACGCCACCGCGCGCGCAGTTGACGAGATAGCCGCCCTCCAGCAACGCGAGTTCGTCCTCGGCGATCATCCCCTCCGTCTCCGGCGTCAGGGGGGTGTGGACCGTCAGGAAGTCCGCGCGCTCCAGACACGCCTCGAACTCGACGAGTTCGGCGCCGAGCTGGTCGGCGCGCTCCTCGCCGATGTAGGGGTCGTAGGCGACGAGGTCCATCCCGAGCGACCCGAGGCGTTTCGCCACCTCTTGGCCGACGCGGCCGAGGCCGACGACGCCCAGCGTCTTGGCGTTGACTTCCGTGCCGAGGTAGTCGCCTTTCGCCCACTCGCCGGCGCGGAGGCGGGCGTGGGCCTGCGGGATGGAGCGGGCGGTGGCGAAGGTCATCGCCACCGTGTGCTCGGCCGCCGCCCGGACGTTCCCCTCGGGGGCGTTGGCGACGATGACGCCGTGGTCGGTCGCGGCGTCGATGTCGATGTTGTCGACGCCGATGCCCGCCCGCCCGACGATGACGAGGTCGGGCGCCGCCTCGAACACCGCCTCGGTCACGTCCGTCCCGGACCGCACGATGAGCGCGTTGGCGTCTGCAACGGCGTCGAGCAGGGCGTCCCCCTCGACGTCGTAGGCCGTCTCGACCTGGTGGCCCGCCGCTCGAAGGCGGTCGAGGCCCGCGTCCGCTATCGGGTCCGTGACGAGTACCTTCATACTCGAATCGAGCGACGGATGGCTGTTAAGGGTTTCCAAGAACCGGCTCGCGGCGGGAGATTCAAATCCTCCGACGGCGACGATGACGTATGCGACTCGTCGCGTTCGACTTCGACGGCACGCTTTCGGACTCCGAGATGACGGTCCTCCTCGGCGAGCAGTGCGGCGTCGCCGACCGGATGGCCGACGTGACCGAACGGGCGATGAATGACGAGCTCAGTTACGCCGAGAGCCTCCGGGAGCGCGCCGGCCTCCTCGATGGCCTCAGTCTCGCGCGGGCGGACGACGCCTTCGCACAGGTCCGCCTCCGCTCGGGCGCCGCCGACGTGCTCGGACGCCTCCACGACGCCGGCCACCACACCGCCATCCTCACCGGCGGCTTCGAACGCGGCGTCGAGGCGGCGCTGACGCGTGCCGGGGTCGAAGAATACGTCGACACCATCGTCGCCAACCGCCTCCCGGCGGCGAACGGGAAACTGACGGGCGAGGTGGAGGGACCGCTGGTTGAGGGGACGAAAGACGAGGCGCTGGAGTCGCTGGCCGAGGAGGTGGACGTCCCCCTCTCGCGGACCGTCGCCGTCGGCGACGGCGCCAACGACCTCCCGATGCTGGAGGTGGCCGGCCTCTCGGTCGGCTTCCTCCCCAAGCCCGCCGTCCGGCCCGCCTGTGACGTGGTGGTCGCGTCGATGGACCGCCTCGGCGAGGTGTTCGAGGAACGGGACCTGCTCTAAGTCGCGGCGTCGATGGCCTGCTCTAAGTCGGCGACGATGTCCTCGACATCCTCGAGCCCCACGGAGAGCCGAATCATGTCGGGCGTGACGCCCGCGGCCTCCTGTTCTTCGTCGGTCAGTTGCTGGTGCGTGGTGGAGGCGGGGTGGATGACGAGGGTCTTCGCGTCGCCGACGTTGGCGAGCATCGAGGCGAGTTCGAGGTTGTTGGCCGTCTCCTTCGCCGCCTCGTAACCGGCTTCGAGGCCGAAGGTAATCATGCCGCCGTAGCCACCCTCCAGATACTCGCTGGCCATCTCGTGAGTCTCGTGGGACTCCAAGCCGGGATAGTTCACCCAACTCACGTCGGGGTGGTCCTCGAGATACTCGGCGACGACCATGGCGTTCTCGCAGTGCCGTTCCATCCGCATCGGGAACGACTCCAGTTTCTGCGTGGTGACCCACGCGTCGAACGGTGACTGGGTGTTGCCCAGGTCACGCAGGCCGCGGGCGATGGCGGCGTAGGTGAAGCCCGCGGGCGCGAACGTCTCGTGGAAGTTGATGCCGTGGTACGCGGGATTGTCCGCGGCAATCTCGGGGTAGTCCTCCGCGTACTCGTCCCACGGGAAGGTGCCGCCGTCGACCAGAATCCCGCCGACAGTCGACCCCGCGCCGTGGAGCCACTTCGTCGTCGAGTTCCACACGAGGTCCGCGCCGTGTTCGAGGGGTCGGCAGAGGTAGGGGGTGGCGAAGGTGTTGTCGACCAGTAGCGGGACGCCGTGGTCGTGGGCGATGTCGGCGATGCGCTCGATGTCGGGCGTCACGAGCGCCGGGTTCCCGATGGTTTCGAGGTGGACGTAGGCGGTGTCGTCGTCGATGGCCTCCTCGTAGGCGTCGTAGTCCAGCGTGTCGACAAAGCGCGTCGTGATGCCGCGGCGCTCCACCGTGTGGGTGAGGTAGGTGTACGTCCCGCCGTAGAGCGCCGACGCGGTGACGATGTTGTCGCCCGCTTCGGCGAGGAGGAACGTCGCCAAGTCGAATGCGGCCATCCCCGACGACGTGGCCGCGGCGCCCACGCCGCCCTCCAGCGAGGCCAGTCGCTTCTGAAGGGTCCCGACGGTGGGGTTCATCAGTCGCGAGTAGATGTGACCCTCCTTCTCCAACGCGAACTGCTGGGCCGCGTCCTCGGCGTCGTCGAAGACGTACGAGGTGGTCTGGTAGATGGGCGGTGCTCGCGCACCCGTCGCGGGGTCGGGGTCCTGTCCTGCGTGGAGGCTTCGCGTGTAGAATCCGGGACTGTCGTCGTCTGCCATACCTCCCCGGTTGCACCGCCTCCATCCTAAAACCGCTGCCGAACGTCACTGAGAAAAGAAAACAGATATTCGTGCTTCTATCGACTATAAATTGAAAATAACAAAAACTAATACGCGGTTTTGGCTCAGATATATCTAGAAATACTAGGATTAACAAGACATGCATACAGAGAGTTAAGTACCCGGAATCGTTGATGTACTCACACGATGTTCGAGATAACGGTCGAAACGGCGCTGACGGGATACGGCGAAACGGTATCACCCACGACATCCGCGAACGAGGCGGCAGAGCGACTTCGGGACCCCGACGTTCCGTTGCTCGTCGTCGAAGACGACGGCGTCGAGGGCGTCGTCACCGAATCGGACTTCGTGGCGATGGTCGCCGAGACGACCGACCCGGTGCCGGTGTCGGAACTCATGTCCGACCCGCCGGTCGCGGTGTCGCCGACGACGCCGCTTGAGACAGTCGTCGACGAGATGCGCACGTACGGAGTCAAGCAGGTGTTGGTCGTCGACCAGGGCGAGTACTGGGGCTTCGTCTCGACGGAGTCGGTCGACCCCCACCTCGCCGACGACACCATCGAGGTGTCGTGGAACGGGTCGCCAACGCGAATCGACGCGTCCGCGGGCGGCGCAGTCAAGACCGCCAGCGACTGAGTCCGTGTCCCTCGCTGGCGTGTCTTGCCTTATCTTTGTTTCATGATTTCCATTCCCATATTAGGTCAGTAAAGGTACTACTACACGTACATACAGAGATTAAAATGGATGGCGCCCATCGATAGAAGTATGATGCAATCCCTTGCAGTCGAGATGGCCCTCACGGGTTACGGCCGCACCGTTTCGCCCGACGCCTCCGCGACCGAGGCCGCTCGCATCCTCCGCGACTCCGACGTGTCCCTCCTCGTCGTCGAGGACGACGGCGTCGAAGGCGTCGTCACCGAATCTGACTTCGTGGCGATGGTCGCCGAGACGACCGACCCCGTGTCGGTCTCCGAAATCATGTCGTCGCCGCCGGTCGCGGTGTCGCCGATGACGTCGCTCGAGACAGTCGTCGACGAGATGCGCACCCACGGCGTCGAACGCGTCTTGGTCGTCGACGAGACGCCGCAGTCCGCCGACGAGTACTGGGGCTTCGCCTCCATCCGCTCGGTTGCCGAGCACACCACCGAGGAGACGGTCGACCTGACGCAGGTCACGCCCTCGGCCGACGCCGACGCGCCCGCTACCTCCATCACGAGCGACTAAGCGGCCACTTCTTTCGAGACCATCCTTTTCGCGCCGAATCTCCTGCCTAGCGACGCCTCACCCGCCGAACAGCGAGTTGTGGACCGGCGCGAAGTCGTCGCTGCCCGTCTCCTCGTCCTCTTCGGCGGTGTCGTGGATGGCGCGACCCTCCAGTCCGGCCGCGAGGAAATCGCGGAGCGGCGGCCCAACCTTCTCGGGTTCGACGAGGAAAGCGTCGTGGCCGTGGTCGGATTCGACGACGTGGTGGGCGACCGGCACGTCCGCGCTCCGGCACGCTTCGGCGACCGACTCCGACTGCGCGACCGTGAAATGCCAGTCGCCGGTAAAGGACATGACGAGCGCTTCGCCCTCGTAGGCCGCAAGAGCGTCGGCGTCGCTCTCGTACCCCTCGCTGAGGTCGTAGTCGTCCATCGCCCGCGTGAGATACAGGTACGAGTTGGGGTCGAAGCGGTCGACGAACTTCTCCGCCTGGTAGTCGAGGTAGGACTCGACTTCGCGATACGGGAAGTAGCCCGCGGCGCGGTCGGCGGGGAAGGAACGCACGACGTCGCGGCCCGCCGCGCGCCGCCCGAACCGCTCCTGCATCGACGTCTTCGAGAGGTACATCACGTGGCCAATCTGGCGGGCGAGCGCGAGGCCGTCGGTCGGTGGCTCGGACCCGTAGTAGTCGCCGCCCTGCCAGTCGTCATCGCTCGTGATGGCGCGGCGGGCGATGGCGTCCAGCGCGAGACACTGGGCGTCGAGACGCGCCGCCGCCGCGACGGGGACGATTCGCGCCACGTCGTCGGGGTACTGGACCGCCCAGTCGAGGACGTTCATGCCCCCGGCGCTCCCGCCGACGACGGCGTGCAGGCGCCCGACGCCGAGTTCGTCGAGGAGGCGTCGCTGGGCGCGCGTCCAGTCGCTCACCGTCACGGGCGGGAAGTCAGTGCCCCACGGGTCGCCCGTCTCCGGGTTCTCCGACGCCGGCCCCGACGACCCGTAACAGGAGCCGGGGACGTTGGCGCAGACGACGTAGTACTCGGTGGTGTCGATGGCCTTCCCCGGGCCGACGATGTCGTTCCACCACGCTCGGGCCTGTCCGGACGTGCCCGCGACGCCCTCGCTCGCGACGTTCTGGCTCCCCGTGAGCGCGTGACAGATGAGGACCGCGTTGCTCCCGCCGTCGGCGTGGGCCTCGAAGTCGCCGTACGTCTCGTAGGCAATCTCTAGGTCGTCGATGGACTCGCCACACTCGAAGGTGAACGCGCCCAGACTCCGCGTGCCGCTCTCGACGGAGGTCATAGCCCTCGTTCCAGGTCGGCGATGATGTCGTCGGCGTCCTCCAACCCAACTGAGAGTCGAATCATGTCGGGCGTGACGCCGGCCGCGCGCTGTTCCTCCTCGCTCAACTGCGAGTGCGTGGTGGAGGCGGGGTGGATGACGAGCGTCTTCGCGTCGCCGATGTTGGCGAGGAAACTCGCCAGCTCCACCGTCTCACACAGCTCCTTCGCGGCTTCGTATCCGTCGGCGAGGCCGAAGGTGACCATGCCACCGTAGCCGTCGAGGTACTTCTCGGCCGTGTCGTGCGTCTCGTGGGAGTCGAGGCCGGGGTAGTTCACCCAGCCAATCGCGTCGTGGTCGTCGAGGAAGGCGGCGACTCGCTCCGCGTTCTCGCAGTGGCGGTCCATCCGAAGCGGCAGGGTTTCGAGTCCCTGTAGCGTCGCCCACGCGTCGAACGGCGACTGGGCGCTGCCGAGACTGCGCAGGGACCGGTAGCGGACGGCGGCGGCGAGCGCTCGGTCACCGAAGCGCTCGCTGAAGTCGAAGCCGTACGCCGGGTTCTCGCCCGCGAGTTCGGGGTAGTCCGCGTCGGGGTGGTCCCACGGGAAGGTGCCACCGTCGACGAAGACGCCGCCGAGCGTCGTCCCCGACCCGTGAATCCACTTCGTCGTCGACTCCCAGACGGCGTCGGCCCCGTGTTCGATGGGGCGACACAGGTAGGGGGTGGCGAAGGTGTTGTCGACGACGAGGGGGACGGCGTGGTCGTGGGCGATGCCGGCGATGCGCTCGAAATCCGGCGTCATCAGCGACGGGTTGGCGATGGACTCGACGTGGACGAATGCGGTGTCCTCGTCGATGGCCTCGGCGTAGGCGTCGTAGTCCAGCGTATCGACGGTCCGGAACTCGATGCCCCGGCGCGACGCCATCTTCGAGAAGTAGGTGCTCGTCCCGCCGTACATGTCCGCGGAGGCGACGACGTTGTCGCCGGCGGCGGCGAGCATGCTCGTCCCCGCGTCGAGGGCGGCCATCCCCGACGCCGTGGCGACGGCGTCGGTTCCGCCCGACAGCGACGCGAGTCGGCGTTCGAGGGTGCGGACCGTCGGGTTCGAGAACCGTGAGTAGATGTTGTCCTCGACGTCGAGGCGGAAGCGCTCGGCCGCGTCTTCGGCGTCGTCGAAGACGTACGATGTCGTTTGGTAGATTGGCGGCGCTCGCGCACCCGTCGCCGGGTCTGGCTCCTGCCCAGCGTGGAGGCTCCGGGTGTGAAAGCCATCAGTCATGTGTGTAGCGCATATTTCTCTAATAACTTATAACCAACAGTTACGCACTCCATCATAAACGCCTTGCCGCTCGTCCGCCTCCCTTCGCACGAATGACGCACGAGCGCGAATACTCGGGCGACTACCCCGACAAGACCCTGTACATCCCCGGACCGACCGAGGTGCGCGAGGACGTCATCGAGTCGATGGCTCAGCCGATGTTCGGTCACCGGATGGACCGCATGACCGACCTCTACACGACCATCGTCGAGGACACGAAGGACTTCCTCGGCACCGACAACGAGGTCATGATTCTCACCGCGTCCGGCACGGAGTTCTGGGAGGCCTCGACGCTCAATCTCGTCGACGAGAACATCCTCGTGCCGACCTGTGGTAGTTTCAGCGAGCGCCACGCCAACGTCGCGGAGCGACTCGGCAAGTCCGTCGACCGCCTCGAATACGAGTGGGGGAAGGCGGTCAAACCCGAAGACGTTCGCGAGGCTCTGGAGACCAGCGACACCGACTACGACGTGGTCGCCTGCGTCATGAACGAGAGTTCGACCGGCGTCCGCAACCCCATCGAAGAGGTCGGCGACGTGGTCGCCGAGTATCCGAACACCTACTTCGTCGTCGACGCCGTCTCCGCACTCGGCGGCGACCATGTCGATATCGACGCCCACGGCATCGACGTCATCTTCGCATCGACCCAGAAGGCCTTCGCCATGCCCCCCGGACTCGCCGTCTGCGTCGTCAGCGACGACGCCTACGAGCGCGAACTCGACACGGACTCCGCCTCGTGGTACGGCGGCTTCCAGCGTGCCCTCGACTACTACGACCGGAAGGGACAGACGCACTCCACGCCCGCTATCCCCATCATGCTCGCCTACCGCCAGCAGATGAAGCACATGCTCGACGAGGGGCACGCGGCCCGCGCCCGTCGCCACCGCGAGATGGCCGAGTACACCCGCGACTGGGCACGCGAGCACTTCGACCTCTATCCCGAGGCGGGCTACGAGTCCCAGACCGTGAGCTGCATCAAGAACACGCAGGGCATCGATGTCGCCGCCACCATCGAAGAAGTGTCCGAGCGCTACGACATGGTCTTCTCGAACGGCTACGGCGATATCGGTGAGGAGACGTTCCGCATCGGTCACATGGGCGAACACACCGTCGAGAGCATCCGCGCCCTGACCGACGCTATCGAAGACGTCGCCGACCTATAGGTCGGCTTCCTGGAACCACAGCAGTCCCAGCAGCGGCGGGACGAGAATCCACACGAGGAGCATGAGCGTCGCCGATACCTGCATGCTCACGTTCCCCTGCGTGTACAACGCACCCTGGAGGAACGCGTTCGAGACGATTTTGAACGAGCCCGTGGGATTGAGCAATCGAAGCATCCGAAGCACCTGCTGACCGGTCAGCGGGAGCCACGACGGTGAGCCGCTCATCCCCAGATAGAGCTGGAGCGGGAGTTGAACGGCGCCCCACAGCGGCACGAACAGGAAGTAGGTGCCGATGGCGCCCCCCACCGCGCGCCGACTCGACGACGCGGCCGTCGAGAAGCCGACGGCGATGGCGACGAAGGCGACGCCCAGTATCGCCGTCAGCGCCGTGTAGCCGAGATACGACGCCACGTCGAAGTTCACCGCGGGGACGATGACGAAGATGAGCGCGGGGAGCAGGAAGCCGGCACAGACGGGTGCGGCGATGGCGCCCGAACGGCCGATGACCTTCCCGAACACCACGTCTGCCCGGGAGTGGGGAAGCGAGAGCAGGAGCTTCAGCGACCCCGATTCCCGCTCGCCGATGACGGCGTTGTAGGCGACGACCAACGCGATCAGGGGGATCAGCGTCGTCACCAGCGCGTCACGGATGAGCCGCGAGTTGAGAATTTGATTCGAGCTGATGGTCTGTCCCGGCGCCGGCCGCGCCAGATACGCCGCCAGCGACACCAGCAGGACGAACAGCACCGACAGGCCGAGCACCCACCGCGACCGGACAGCGTCCTCGAAGTCCTTGCGCGCGACGGCCTGCCACGTCATGCTGACACCTCCCCTTCCGTGTAGGCGATAAACAGGTCTTCGAGCGACGTCTCCTCCGTCTGGAAGTCCTTGACAGTCACGCCCGCGTCTTCGAGGGCGCCGATGACTGCCGTCTTCGCGTCCGGGTCGCAGGTGACCGTCACCGTGCCGCCGTCCGTCGTCGCGTCGGTCACGCCGTCGAGTGCACGCACCGCGTCGAGGTTCTCCTCGCTCGCGGCGTCGACGGTGATGACCAGCGTCTCGCCGCCCTCCACGGCGTCGCGGAGGCCCTCGATGCTGTCCTCGGCGACGAGCTCGCCCTCGCGCATGATGCCGACGCGGTCACACACCGACTCGACCTGTCCGAGGACGTGACTGGAGAAGAAGACGGTCGCGCCGCGGTCCGCCTCCGCCCGCACGATTTCGCGCATCTCGCGAGCGCCGCCCGGGTCGAGGCCGGAGGAGGGCTCGTCGAGAATCAGCAGGTCCGGGTCGCCGACGAGCGCCATCCCGAGCGTTAGGCGCTGGCGCATCCCTTTCGAGTAGCCACCGGCCTTGCGGTCGGCGGCGTCGGCGATGCCGACGCGCTCCAAAATCGCGTCCACGTCGCCGTCGACCTCTTTCGAGCGCATGGCGAATTCGACGTGTTTGCGCCCCGTGAGGCGGTGATACACGTCGTAGCCTTCGGGGAGGACGCCCGTCCGCCGGCGGACGGCGACGCTCTCGCGTTTGGCATCCAGACCGAGGACGCGCACCTCGCCGGCTGTCGGGCGGACGAAATCGAGCAACATGTTGATCGTCGTCGACTTTCCCGCACCGTTCGGCCCGAGGAACCCGAACACCTCGCCCTCGGGGACCGTGAGGTCGAGGTCGGAGACGGCCGTGACATCACCGAACTGCTTGGTCACGCCGTCGAGTTCGATTGCGGCCATGCCCATGCCTTGGGCCAGTCTCTGTTAAAGGGTTTAGGTATCTTACACGCGCTCGTCCGGGTCGTGGTGCTCGGCCATCCGCGTCGCCTCGTGTGCGTACCGTTCGCGCCGGTCCTCGTCTTCGACCGCCGTGAGTTCGTCGCGCTCTGCCTCGACCGCCGCAGTCACGCCGCCGGACCGCTCGACAGCGATGGGCGCTCGCTCCATCCACCGGGCCAACGTCCCGTCGGTCGTCGCGTACGCGAGCGAGATGAGTCCCTTGTCGTCGTAGGTGCGCTCGACCAGCCACAGTCGCTCCGTCTCAGCCATGGTCGACTCTCGTCACCGTCGTGGTTATCTCTGGTGCTCGTCACGCGAGCGTCCCGACGCGTCAGGCTCATTGGCGTTCGGCGGCTACCACACGACGATGGACGCGACGGCGGTACGGTCGCGGGCAGCCGAGTTGCCGCGGGAACCCGGCGTGTATCTCTTCTACGAGGACGAGAGCGTCCGCTACGTCGGCAAGGCGGTCGACCTCCGCGACCGGGTGCGCTCCTACGCCGATCCGCGGAGCGACCGCATCCGGCAGATGGTCACCCGCGCCGACCGAATCGACATCGCCGTCACCGACACCGAGACGCAGGCGCTCTTGCTCGAAGCCAACCTCATCAAGCGCCACCAGCCGCGGTACAACGTCCGCCTCAAGGACGACAAGTCCTACCCGCTCGTCCAACTCACCGACCACCCGGCTCCGCGCATCGAGGTGACGCGCGACCCCGCCGAGGGCGCCACCGTCTTCGGCCCCTTCACCGACAAGGGCCGCGTCGAGACGGTGGTGAAGGCGCTCCGGGAGACGTACGGCCTCCGTGGCTGTTCCGACCACAAGTACCAGGGCCGGGACCGCCCGTGTCTCGACTACGAGATGGGGCTCTGTAGCGCGCCCTGCACCGGCGAAATCGACCTCGACGCCTACGCCGAGGACGTCGAGGCCACCACCCGCTTTTTCGAGGGCGAGACGGGCGTCCTCGCCGACCCGCTTCGGCGGGAGATGGAGGCCGCCGCCCAAGCGCAGTCTTTCGAGCGCGCCGCCAACCTCCGGGACCGACTCGAAACCGTCGAGTCGTTCCACGGGTCGGGTGGCGACGCCGTCTCGACGCCCGGCGACGAGCGGACCGTCGACGTGCTCGGCGCCGCCATCGAGGGCGACCGAGCGACCGTCGCGCGCCTCCACAGCGAACGCGGCCAACTCGTCGACCGCTCGCGACACCGACTCGACGCCCCAGACGGCGAGGACCGCGTGGGTGCCCTCCTTGCGGCCTTCATCCCCCAGTATTACGCCGACCGCGAACTCCCCGACGCCGTGCTGTGCTCCGAACAGCCCGCCGACCCCGACGTGCGCGCGTGGCTGGAGACAGAGGGCGTCGCCGTCCGCGTGCCGGGCGCCGGTCGCGAGGCGAAACTCGTCGACCTCGCGCTGAAGAACGCCCGCAAGCGAACGGGCACCGACGACGCGAGCACCCGCCTCGCCGACGAACTCCGTCTCGATACCGTCGAGCGAATCGAGGGGTTCGACGTGAGCCACACTGGGGGCACGGACGTGGTCGGCAGTAACGTCTGCTTCGTCGACGGGAGCGCCGAGAAGTCCGCATACCGCCGGAAGAAACTCGCCGAGCGCAACGACGATTACGCGAACATGCGAACGCTCGTGCGCTGGCGCGCCGAGCGAGCGGTCGAGGGCCGGGACGACCGACCCGACCCGGACCTCCTCCTCATCGACGGCGGCGACGGCCAACTCGCCGCCGCTCGGGACGCCCTCGCCGAAACCGGGTGGGACGTGCCCGCCGTGGCACTCGCCAAGGCCGAAGAGCGAGTCGTCACGCCCGACGGCGTTCACGACTGGCCCGCCGACGCCTCTCACCTCCACCTCCTCCAGCGGGTCCGCGACGAGGCTCACCGCTTCGCCGTCCAGTATCACAGCAGCGTCCGCGACGAGGTGTCCACGGCCCTCGACGACGTGCCGGGTGTCGGCCCCGAGACGCGCCGGCGACTCCTCCGGCGGTTCGGGAGCGTCGAGAACGTGCGCGCAGCGTCGCGGGCCGACCTGCTGGACGTGGAGGGTGTCGGCGAAAAGACGGCAGCGGAACTGGCCGGGCGACTGTGAGTGCGAACAGGTGGCGCCACGGCGTCGTCGCGGGGCGTGGCGCCACGCGTTCGCAAGCGCCCCGCGACCAGTCGTCAGGTCACGGGGCGGATGGCCGCGCTATCGGTGATAAACGTCGGGTGTCGGTCAGGCGATTTCGTCGTACTGGTCGCGAAGCTTCTCCGCGGCGTCGTCCATCAGGTCCGCCTCGTAGTCGTCGAGGTCCCACTCCACGACTTCCTCGACGCCGTTGGACCCGAGTTTGACGGGGACGCCGAACGCGGTGTCTTCGTAGCCGTACTCGCCGTCGAGGACGACACTCCCGGGAAGCACCTCGCCCGTGTCGCGGATGACAGCTTCGACCATGTGGCCGACGCCCGTCGCCGGCCCCCACTCGGTCGACCCCTTGCGCTCGATGACGTCCATCGCGGACTCCTGCAGGTTACCGAGGATTTCCTCGCGTTCGTCGGCGTCGAATTCGGGGTCGCGCCCGTCGACGCGTACCTTCGAGAACGCGGGGACCTGCGCGTCGCCGTGTTCGCCGAGGATAGTCGCCTCGACGTTCTGGACTGGCGCGTCGAAGCGCTCCGAGAGGACGTAGCGGAAGCGGGCGGAGTCGAGGCGGCCGCCGAAGCCGATGACCGAGTGTCGGTCGCGGTCACCCGCCTCGTAGAGGTGGCGGTTGAGCAGGTCGACCGGGTTCGAGGTGGTGATAGACACGAAGTCGTCGTTGTACTCGGCGAGCGACGAGCTGATGTCCTCCATGATGGGGGTGTTGTCGCCCGCGAGGTCGATTCGCGTCTGCCCCGGCTTGCGGGGGATGCCCGCCGTGATGACGACGACGTCCGACCCCTCGGTCGCCGAATAGTCTCCCTGTCGAACGACCGTGTTCGAGTCGTAGGCGATGCCGTGATTCGTGTCGGCGGCTTGGCCGACGGTTTCCGACTCCATATCCGGGATGTCTACGAAGACGACTTCGTCCGCGATGTCCCGGAGGGCGATGTTGTAGCCTGCCGCGGCCCCGACGTTCCCCGCCGCGCCGATGACACTCACTTTCGTCATATCGTCTATCGGTGGCGTCGGATTCCGATTAAACGCTTCGGATGCCCCGAATTCGGCCCGCAGTCGGCACGCAGCCGTTCGACTCGTGTCGAAATGTCGTGAGGTTTTTCGACGTCGCCCGCCTGTTCGTCTCCATGAGCGGGTTCGACGAGGAGGCCGAGCGTGAGCGACTCCGGGAGAAGTACGAGGAGAATCAGGAGGAACGCGAGGCCACCCAGCGCATGAGCGAACTGCTCTTGAAGGGGGCGACGATGACCAACAGCCACTGTGACACCTGTGGCGACCCCCTCTTTCGCCACGACGGGCAGACCTTCTGCCCGACGTGTCAGGCTGCCGGCGGTGAACAGGCCGCCACCGACGCCGAGGCCGCTTCCGCCGAGGACTCGTCGGACGCCGAGCCGTCGCCCGCCGCTACCGAACCGGCACGTGACGCCCCTGCGACGCCGAACACCGCCCGCGAATCGCCGAGTCCGACCGGTGGCGACGCCTCCACTGACGCCGCCCCCGTCGCGGACCGCCCCGCTCCGCGCACCGAGACCGGCGGCGACCCGCGAGCGACCGCTCGGGCGTCGCTCTCGCGGACGCTCGTGAAGTACGCGCAGGCGGCCGAAGAGACGGACGACCCCCGGCGCGCGAAGGAACTCCTCGCCGCCGCCCGCGAGGCGGCGGAGACGCTCGCGGCGCTGGACTAATCGCCGGCGCCCGTGTAGTCGCTCCCGACGACCGACCGAATCCGGTCGGCGGTGACCTCGCCGACGCCGTCCACCTCCAGTAAATCCTCCTCTCGCGCCGTCATCACACCCTCGACGCTTCCGAAGTGGTCGAGTAGCGACCGCGCCGTCACTGGCCCGATGTCCGCGATGGCGCCAACGACGTACTCCTGCTGTTCGGCCAGCGTCTTCGCGCTCTTCTCGCCGTGGACGCTCACCGTTCGGTCGCGGGTCGTCTGCTCTCGCTTGGCGATGACCGCCAGCATGTCGGCGGTGTCTCCCTCGTCGGCCGTCTGTATCACGCTCACGCCGAAGTCGACCGAGAGCGACGCCAGCGCGCCGCGGATGGCGTCGGGGTGGACGTTGCGCTCCTCGTAGAGGCCCTCGCCTTCGAGGACGACCACCGGGCGGGCGTAGTGACGCGCCATGTCGCCCACCTGCTCGAACAGGGAGCGGTCGCCGCCGGTGAGCGTGTCGAGGAAGTCAGCGACCGATTTTCGCTCCACAGCGACCCGGTCCGAGAGGACGTAGTCGCCGACTTCGAGCGTCTCCAGTCGCGTCTCGACCCCCTCTCGTTTCGAGAGGTCGCGGGCGATGGTCGAGTCGAGTTCTCGCTGGTCGACGACGAGTTCGACCGTGTCGTCGTCGGTGCCCGCGGTGGCGACGACGCTCTCGTCGTCGGCCGTCGCTTCGCCGTCTTCCTCGGTATCGTCGTCTTCGTCCCCCGTCTCCGTTCCGTCCGCGTCGTCCGCGCCGAACTCTTCGAGGCCGTGGTCGTCCGCGTCGCTATCGTCGGCGTCGAACGCGTCGAGCGCCGTCTGGGAGTCGTCGAGTTCCGCTTCCATCTCGTCGGCGGCGCTTTTCAGCGACGCGAGTTCGTCCTCCATCTCCTGTTCGCGGCGACGGGATATCCAGAAGAACGCCTCGTCGCGGGTGTCCTCGGCCATCAGCACGACCACGCGCCCCTCGTCCTGCCGTCCCGTCCGCCCCTTCCGCTGGATGGATCGAATCGCCGTCGGCACGGGTTCGTAGAAGAGCACCAGGTCGACTTCGGGCACGTCCAGTCCCTCCTCGGCGACGGAGGTGGAGACGAGCACTTCGAACTCGCCCGCCCGGAAGGCGTCGAGCGTCTCGCCCTGCTCTTTCTGTGTCATGCCGTCCGACCCCTCCTTGTCGCCCTGCCCGACGAACCGCCGCACGTCGAAGCTCTCGCTCAGGAAGTCGGTGAGCGCCTCCGCCGTGTCGCGGGACTCGGTGAAGACGATGACGCGTTCGCCCCCGCCGATGCCGAGGGTCTGGGCCAGTAACACCCGCGTCTGGCGGAACTTGGGGTGGAGGTCGTCGAACTCCTTCGCCTTCCGCATCGCCTCGCGAACCTTCGGTTCGGCGACGAGGCGCTGACTCGCCTTCGACGCCCCCGAGGCGCGCGCGGCGTTGCGCTGGCGTTCGAAGTACCGCCGCAGCGACTCAACCGACTGCGTCTCGGCGAGTTCGACCGCCCGCCGAAGCTTCATCACCTCGGCGTGGACCGACATCCCCTCGTACCCCTCCGACTGGTCGGCGTCGATGAGGTCCTGTAACTGCCCGCGCATCTGGTTCAGGTCGCGCTGTGAGAGGTCCGGACTCGTCGTGTTCGTCACGCCGAGTTCCTTCAGCGTCTCCAGACGCTCCGTGATCACCTCGTTGATCGCGTCCCGAATCTCCAACACCGCGTCGGGGAGCGTGACACGCTCCCACTCCACCTCGGTGTCGTGCGTGTAGTCGGCCACGTCGGCGTCGTCCTCGGTCATCACCGCCACCTCCTGCAGGCCGAGGTTCTCGCAGACGGTGAGGATGGCCTCCTCGTCGCCGCCGGGCGAGGCGCTCATCCCCGTCACGAGCGGGTTCGTCGCGTCGGCGTGGTAGCGCTCCGCGATGTAGACGTACGCGTAGTCGCCGGTGGCGCGGTGACACTCGTCGAAGGTGAGGTGGGTCACGTCCGAGAGCGAGATGCGCCCGCCGATGAGGTCGTTCTCGACGACCTGTGGCGTCGCGATGACGATGCGACTCGACTCCCACAGGTCGGCCCGGTCCTCCGGGCGTACCTCGCCCGTGAACACCGTGATGTCGTCGTCCGGCATCGAGAGGGCCTCGCGATAGAACGTCGCGTGTTGCTGGACGAGTGGCTTCGTCGGGGCCAGAAAGAGCGCCGTCCCGCCGATGTCGGTGAGTCGGTCTGCGGTCACGAGCAGACTCACCGTCGTCTTCCCGAGCCCAGTCGGGAGACAGACCAGCGTGTGCGTGTCGCGCGCGTCGCTGGCGAGTTCGAGTTGGTAGCGACGCTGCTCGATGAAGTCGGGTTCAAGCAGCGGGTGGTCGACGTACGCGTCCGTGGCCGCCATCGGCCGATATTGGTCGTCGTCGCGGTTAAGGGTTGGCGAACCGCGGTGAAAGTGATATCACGGTTCGTTCGGAGACGGTACGCGCCTCAAACGACTCGCTCCCCGTCGTCGTCGTAGAGGCGGATGGCGTCGACGGGACAGGCCCGCGCCGCGAACTCCGCGTCCAGTTCCGCGTCCTCGGGCACCTCGCGGACGAACAGGTCCTCCTCTGTCTCCTCGCTGTCCGCCAAGTCGGCTTTGCCGTCGTCGCGGTTCTCCTCGAAGGCTCCCCACTCCTCGACGCACTGGAACATCCCGATACAGGTGTCGCGGTCGTACTCGACGTGCATGGCCGCCCGTTGACGTGGCGGCGAGAAAGGTGTGGCGCTCGTGGGGCCGTCAGTTCGTCGTCGACTTGGAGTTGCCGCCGTCTCGCGGCGGTTCGACGCCCTCGACGACTTCCGCGACTTCTGTCTCCTTCTCGGTGTCGACGTGCCAGCGGTCGACCGCGTCCTCGTACTCCGTGAGGGACTCGCTCACCGCTTCTTTCAGCTCGTCGTCGTTAATGTTCACCTCGAAGATGAACTGGTCGCCGTCGCCGCCCCGCGCCGTCTTCTGGACGTTCGCGCTCACGAGTTCGTTGTCGAAGTAGTACGGCGCCAGCTGGGTCATCACCTTCCGGTAGACGGTGCCCTCGACGGCGCGCAACGCCTTCCGCCCCGCCGAGTCGGCGGCCCGAGCGACGTAGTTGAGCGAGTCCTGCCAGTTAGAGACTGCCCCCTCGTTGTCGCCGTCCTCGACGTGCTTGTACGACTCCGAGAGCTTCTCGCCCGCCGTCCGGAGGTCCTCGTCCGGGTTCTTGCCCGCCTTCTCGCCTTTCCCCTCGCCGACGCTGGCCTGTTCGGCCGTCTTCTCGCTCACGTCCTCGCCGAGGCGTTCGTGTGTCTTGGGGCGCCACTCGTTCCACTCCTCGAACGCCTCGCTCTCGGCGCCGGCCTCGCGGAGCGCGGCGGTGATTCGCTCCCCGTGCTCGACGATTTCTGCCCACGTCCCCCGGCGCTTGAATCCGGATACACTCTCTTCCATCGCTTATCGACCGTCCACGGTGTTCGGGTACAAAACAGTTATCGGCCGTACGTTAGTCGCGTGGCGTACTCGTCCAGTCGACGCTTGAGACGCCCGACCCACGCCGCCGGCGAGACGGCGCGGAGCTGTCGGTCGTCGACTTCGATTCGGTCACCGGCGTACGGGTCGTTCGACTCCTCCACCGTCGCGTCAACGACGGAGCTCATCGCACAGCGGCCGCACGCTTCGGCGTCTTTGCCACCCATCGTGGCCTCGCGTACGGCCGCTGACCGATTAAACCTTGTCGTGTGCCGGTGACGACGCGCTTTTCCTCCTGCCACTACAGTAGCCGCGTATGGGTTACCACGTCATCGACACCGACGACGTCGAACCGGACCCCGACCGCCCCTGCACGCGCCGGTCGCTGTCCGACTTGGGCAATCTCTCGAACATGGCTATCAATCGCTACACCGCCGCCCCCGGCGAGGAACTCCCGCTCGCCTACCACTACCACGACGAGCAAGAGGAGGCCTTCTACGTGCTCTCGGGGACGCTCCACGTGAAGACGCCCGAGGGGACGCTGGAGGCGGGCCCCGACCACCTCGTCACCATCGAACCCGACAGCCCGCAGTTCGCGTACAACCCCGAAGACGCCGACGAACCCGTGGACGTCATCGCCGTCGGGGCGCCGGCCGTCGAGGGAGAGGTCCACGCCTACGAGCCGTGACTGACGACGACGCCGGCGTCGAGACGGGACACGACGACACGGACGAGGTCCCCGAGGACGTTCCCCAGTGGGACGACGAGTACGTCGACCGCGTCAGCGACCGGTTGATGTTCAACTACGACCTGGAGCGAGCGTACGACCTCGACGCCGAGTCGTTCGACCTCTACGGCCGCCTCGAAATCCACACGCAGAAGAAGTTCTTCCACCCGGCCATCACCTACGGCCACCACGCCTCCTTCGAACACCTGTTTCTCCGGCGCACCGACGCGGCCCGCGTCGAGACGCTCGAACGCTATGTCGACCTCGCCGCCGACCTCGCCGACCGCTGGATAGAGGCCGACGAGGAGCATTACGCCACGGAGTTCACGTTCGTCCTCGTCGCCCCCACGATTCCCGACGATGTCCGCGAGTTCGTCGCTGGCTTCACCGACCGCACGATGCTCAAGTACGGCTACAACGGCTACTACGAGACACACCTCGCCGTCGTCGCCCCCGAGGAAGAGGTCGTCGTCACCAGCGGCCGGGCCGATGTCGACGAAGCGCTCACCGTCTGGGAACCCATCGACGCCGACACGCCCGGACCGCTCGAACGCCTCAAGCGACGACTCCTCGGCTGAGTGTCGTTCGGATAAAAAAGGTCTGCGCGGTTAGTCGTCCGCTTCTTCGCCGCCGTCGGCGACTGCGGCGCCCGCCCCGCGGGCCTTGCGGATGTTGTTGATCCCCATATAGGCCAGCGAGAGCGAGAGCCAAATCAACACGAGTGCGATGACGATTTGGACGCCCGCAGACGCCATTTCGATGACTGTCCCGCCGTTCGCCCAGTTGTCGAGGACGAACTTCTGATACAGGTTCTGATACAGCGCGAGATACAACAGCGCCAACGTGGTGATGACCAGCATGAACGCCATCGGGGCGCCGGTCGAGATGAGCTGCTTCTGGTCGTCCCAGTTGGCGAGCCACACCGTCGCGACCAAGAGCGCGAGCGCCGCGAGGGTCTGGTTTGCGCCGCCGAACAGCGGCCAGAGGTCCGCCCATCGGCCGGAGGCGACGAGGATGTACGCCGGTGCCACCTGCAGGAAGGCGTTGACGTAGCGGTTGGCCGCCACCTCTTGGACCTGCGTCTCGGGCGTCCCGACGAGTTCCTCGACCATGTATCGGCCGAGGCGGACCGCCGTGTCAGTACTGGTGAGCAGGAAGCTCACGAGCACCAGCGCCATGAACGGCGCGGCGATGGCCTCGGGGATGCCGAAGCCGACGTTGAGGATGAGGCCGCCGCCGGAGGCGAAGTTGGGGAGTGCGAGCCCGATACCGCCACTCGAGGGCGTCTGGGCGTACACGCCGACAGTGATGATAGACACCGTCGCGAGCAGGCCCTCACCGAGCATCCCGCCGTAACCGATGGTCCGTGCGTCGGTTTCCTTGTCCAGCTGCTTGGCCGTCGTCCCGGAGGAGACCAGCGAGTGGAAGCCGCTGATCGTCCCGCAGGCGATGGTGACGAAGAGCAGTGGGAAGAGCGGCAGCGTCGTGTTGACGAGCGCACCACCCCAGAACCCGGCGTACGCGGGCACGTCGATGACGAGCTGCGAGCCGCCGCCGGTGACCGTGCCGACGATGACGGCCAGCAACGTGCCACCGACCCCGGCGTACAGCAGGCTCGAGGTCAGGAAGTCACGCGGCTGGAGCAGCACCCAGACCGGGAGGATGCTGGCGACGAACCCGTAGACGAGTACGACCGGAATCCACGTCGCGATGTTGACGCTCCCCAGCACCGGCGGGAGCGGACTGCCCGACAGGAGGACGATGGTCCTCGCGGGGTAGTCGCCCGGCACCAGCGCGATGGGGTACTGGACGCCGACCCACACGCCCGCGAAGACGGCGGCGACGAACGCCACCGTCCCCGGCAGGAAGGGTAAGTCGAGTTGATAGAGATAGACGCCGAAGACCAGCGCCAAGAGAATGTAGACGAGTGACGCCGTCGCAGCCTGTGGATACGCGTTGAACACCACCGCAATCACGAGGCCGAACACGGCGACGACGAGAACGATAGTCAGGAACGCGAACCAGAGTATCATGTCCTTGCCGCGTTCGCCCACGTACTCGCCGATGATGTAGCCGATCGACTTCCCCTCGTGGCGCATGCTCGCCGTCAGCGACATGAAGTCGTGCACGGACCCGAAGAGGGGGTTGCCGATGGCGACCCAGAGGAACGCCGGCACCCATCCCCAGACCACCGTCGCGGTGATCGGTCCGACGATCGGTGCCCCACCCGCGATGCTCGAATAGTGATGCCCCAACAGCACCGGCTTCTTGGACGGAACGTACTCCTGCCCGTCCCGATACTTGTGTGCTGGCGTCTCTCGCTCGTCGTCCAGGTCGACGAACTGCGACAGGTACCGAGAGTACCCGAGGTACGCGACCGAGAACGTCACGAGCGTGAGAACCACCACTGTTATTGCCTGTACCATGTGTGTCCCACCGTCAAATCACGAAAAATAATTACTTAAGCGTTGGGCATTGCGACGCCTCAGCGGACCTATCTCCTCCGATTTAGGTGCTGACACGACCCGTTTTGGGCGTCTGCTCAGACGTCCACGTCGAGTTCGGCCGCCACCTCGTCGAGCAGCGACCCCTTCACTTCGCGGACGCGCGTCTCGATTTCGGCGACCACCGGCGCGTCGAACGTCTCGTGGAGTTCGTCGAGGCGCTCTCGCTCCGTCGCCACTCGCTCGCGGAGGAAGCGCGCCCCGCGTCCCGACTCGTCGTCGTCGGGTTCCGGCGTGAGTTTGTTCACCGCCAGCCCAGCCACCGACAGGCCGTGGTCGGAGAGGCCGTCGATGGCGCGGCGCGTCTCCCGAATCGACAGTTCGTCCGGGTTGACCACGAGGACGAACGTCGCCTCGTTCTGGAGCGTCTCCTTCGCGAACTCGAAGGTCTCCTTTCGCTCTTGGAGTCGGGCGATTATCGGGTCGCCCTCCATCATTCGCCGCGGTTCTTGGTTCCCGATGGCCGCACGCTCGAACAGGTCGACGCTCTCCTTGCGCTTGTGGAGGAGGCGCTCCACCCAGCCCTGCAGGAACTCCGGCAGGCTCAACAGCCGCAGGGTGCCGCCCGTCGGCGACGTGTCGAAGACGATTCGGTCGTACGGGTCGGGGTCGCGCATCACGTCGATGAAGCGGTCGAACAGCGCCGCCTCGTACGCGCCCGGCGTCTGGTGGGCCATCTCTATCTGCCGGTCGATTTCGTTGACCATCGCCGGACTCACCTGGTCGCCGAGGGCGCGTTTCGTCTCCATCAGGTGGCGCTCCACCTCGTCGTCGGGGTCGATTTCCATGACCGAGAGGTTGTCGATGCCCTCGACGGGTTTCGGGGAGTCGTCGAACGGCTGGTCGAACACGTCGGCGGTGCTGTGGGCGGGGTCCGTCGAGACGACCAGCGTCTCCAATCCCGCGCGAGCACATTTCAGGCCGTAGGCGCTCGACACCGTGGTCTTGCCGACGCCGCCCTTGCCGCCGAAGAAGACGAAGCGGTCCATCAGAAGTGGTACTGCTTGCCCTTTCGCTCCAGCAGCGACCCACGGTCCCACATCCGCCGCTCCCACGCCTCGAACTCGTCTTCGAGATACGGCAGGAGTTCCGCCGTGTAGTAGGACACGGGACTCGGGATGCCGAACGCGTCGGGGAAACACGCGAGCATGAAGGTGTCCTCCCGGTCTTCGGCCTCCGCCTCGATTTTCTCGTAGGCCGGGTGCGTCACCATGCCGTGATACAGGCCACGGAGCCACTCCTCGGCGACACGCCGGACGGTAGCGATGCGTTCCGCGAGGTCCATACCTCGTCTCGCCGCCACGCGGAGAAAAACGTGTCGTCAGGGCCTATCGCCCGCGCGTGCCGGAACAGGCCTGCGGCGCGACCCTCTGTCCGCGGCGTTAAGTCCGTCCCCCGCCCATCCGGGCGTATGCACGACGCCATTCCCGTCACGATTCTGAGCGGGAGCCTCGGGGCCGGGAAGACGACGCTGCTCAACCACCTGCTCACCGACGCCGGGGACCGCGACGTCGCCGTCCTCGTCAACGACATGGGCGACGTCAACGTCGACGCCGACCTCGTGAGCCAGAACACGGACCTCGCCGTCGACGACGGCGTGACGGAGCTATCCAACGGGTGTATCTGCTGTGAACTGCAAGACGACCTCGAAACCGCCGTCGTCCGCCTCGCCCGTGACCGCGACTTCGACCACCTCGTCGTCGAGGCGTCGGGCATCTCCGAACCCCGCCCCGTCGCCCGCCTGTTCACCACGGGGTCGCGCGCCGCCGCCCGCTACGAGGTGTCGTCGGTCGTCGCCGTCGTCGACGCCCGCCAGTTCCACGACGCCTTCGGCGACGCGGGCGTCGCGACCCGCCGGGGCGACAGCGATTCGGACACCCGACCGCTCTCCGACCTCCTCGTCGAGGGCGTCGAGTTCGCCGACCTCGTCGTCCTCAACAAGACCGACCTCGTCACGGCCGCGGAGCTCGACGCCGTCGAGGAGATGGTGCGGGCGCTCCGCCCCGACGCCGAGGCGGTGCGCACCGAACACAGCCGCGTCGACCCCGACACCGTCTTCCAGCGGCGGTACGACCCCGCGACGGCGGACGAAGCGGGCTGGAAGCAGACGCTGGCGGACGACGACGATTCGCACGACCACGCCCACCACGACCACGCCCACCCCGAGACTGTCTACGGCGTCACCTCCTTCACCTACCGCCGACGCCGCCCCTTCCACCCGCGGCGCCTCTACACCGTCCTCGACGACCTACCCACCGCCGTCGTGCGCTCGAAGGGCACCTGCTGGATAGCCACCGGCGCGGACCTCTCCTACACGCTGGCGCAGGCCGGCCCCTCGGTTCGAGTGGAGGCCGCCGGCCCGTGGGTCGCCAGCCTCCCCGAGTTCGAACAGGACGCCTACCGGCGCAACCGCTCGGACCTCGACTGGGACGAGGAGTGGGGGGACCGCCGGACCGAACTCGTCGTCATCGGGCGCGAGATGGACGACGACGCGCTAATCGCGGCGCTCGACGACTGTTTGCTCACCGACGACGAGATGGCCGCCGCGTGGGACGACTTCGAGAACCCATTTCCCACCGACGCGGGCAACGAACTCGTCGTGACCGAACCGACGCGTTAGCAGGCACACCCGGTCGACCCGGGCGAGCGTTCGAACGCCATCTCGTCGCCACAGGTCGGGCACGTCGGGGCGTCGTCACCCTTGACGTCGAGGTCGAGAATCCGCTCCTCGCAGTCGTGACACCAGTACGCCCCCGCCGACTCGCTCGTCCCCTCGCCGCGGTTCGACGCGGACGACGACGACGCCAGCGTCTCGGTGATCGTGTTCAACAGTCCCATACCGACACGTTCGTGTCTCGACAGGTAAAGCCACGGCCGGCTGTCCGCGCGCGGCGCACAGTCGTCACGTCGCCTCGTCCGCAAGCGCGTCCAGTAGGCGGTTCAGTTCTCCCTGTCGCTTCCACGTCGCCAGTCGGTCCGTCAGCGTCGAGAGCGGGAGCCCGAGACTCACCGACGACCGCGCGGTGACGCGGGCGCCCTCGTCTTCGGCCGTGACGGTCAGGTCGGTCGTCATAGCGTCGAACGGCCCCGCGGACCCCGCCTGCGTGTAGTGGAGGCCGTCCGGTCGCTCCTCGAACCGGAGCGTGAGTTCCAGCCCTCGCGCGCCCGCCGTGACGAGCGTTCCGTCGTCGGTTTCGGTCACGTCGCGGACCGTGAAGCTCCCCTCGCTCTCGACGACGGTCGCGGGCGTCAGCACCCGCCAGACCGCCGTCGGCGTCGCCCGGACGAACCGTGACACCTCGACCTCGCGCATCGACGCATCCTTCGAGTCAGCGCACCAAAAACGGGAGGGACAGCGCGCCGAGGACTGCCGTCCCGACGATGGCGGCGTAGAATAGCCCGCGGATGCGCTGCTCGGGCGGAATCTCGCCCCTGATTTCGGGTCGAGCGGTGTAGACGAGGCGGTGATACGCCACGCCGACGGCGGCGAGACAGGCCACTCCGGGGAGGCCGAACACCGCCGGGCCCTCCAGCCCCACCGCCAGCGCGTATATCGGGCCGACCGAGAAGCAGACGAGGACGATCATCGCCGCGACGACGAAGAAGGGCACGGCGTCGACGGCGGTGCCGTCGCGGTTCCGGAGACGCATACGCGCGCTACGGCCTCCGTGGGGAAAATTCACACGGGCACACCCGAAGGTTCAGGGCCGTCCATCGCCTGCGCTCACGCATGCCGACGGTGCGCGCCGACGTGGTCGGTGAAGAGACACAGGATGTCAGCCTCGACGCCGACGCGACGTACGGCGACTTGCTCGCCGAACTCGACTTCAGTCCGCACGAGGCGACGGTCCTCGTCGACGACTCGCCTGTGCCCGAGGACCGACGGGTCGACCACGACGAGGTGCGCGTCCTCAGACTCGTGAAAGGCGGCGCCGTCGCCGACGGCGTGGCCGTGCGCGCGGCGACGCCCGAGGACCACCTCGACGTGATGCGAATTCTCGACGGCGCGATGCTCGACGTGGACGCCGCGACGGTGCGTGACCGTATCGGAACCGGCGAGGTGTCGGTCGCGACTCTCGACGACCGAGTCGTCGGCGCACTCGTCCGCGACGGCGACCGAGTGACCGCGGTGGCGACTCGGAAGCGTCGCCGCGGGCAGGGAGTCGGCACCGCGCTGGTGTCGGCCGCGGCCGCCGACCGGGACCGACTCGTCGCCGAGTTCGACCCGCGGGTTCGACCCTTCTACGAGTCGCTGGGCTTCGATATCGAGCCGATAGCGGGCAGTGACCGCCTCCGCGGGCGATTATAGTCGGCGCGAGACGGCCGCGCCCACCTCGTCCGCCCAGTAGAGAAGGGCGACGGTGAGACAGAACACGAGCGTCGAGAGGTCCCACGATAGCCCCGTCAGCGTCGACCCGAACAGGGTCGTGGCACCGAGCAGGGGAAGCAGAATCGAGAACGTACAGCCGACACAGGAGACGAGGCCGAGGACACCCGAGAGCACCGCCCGCGTCGCGTCGAGCAGGCGGACGTAGACGAGGTAGGTCATCGCGACGTAGCCGACGAATTTGAACGGGATGAGTGTCAGTCGGAGCCGTGGCGTGCCGTAGACGAGCGTCGGCCCCCACCCGGGCACGTTCCAGTGAATCGACGAGACGGCGCCGCCGGGGAGCGGGCCGCTCACGCCGAGCAAGACGAGGCCACCGGCCCACGAGAGCACGAGGAGGTAGACGGCGGCGACGGCGGTGGCGACGGCCCGGTGGCGGCTATCGACGCTCGGCACGTCGACGCGGAGCATCGCCCACACGCCGAGATTTATCCAGACGAACGGGTAGACGACGTAGCGCGGTTCGGTGACGATGGTGCCCGTCACCGAGAGATAGGCGGTGACGAGCGCGATTTCGCCGGCGATGACGAGACACCACCAGCGGATGGCGGCGCTTTCGTCGAGCAGGCGTCGTCGCAGGCGCGACCCAGCCGACGCTTCGCTCACGCGCCCGTCACCTCGCTGTCCATACTCGAACGCTCCGCCGCCACGAGTATGGGCGCTTCGGTCGTGTACCGCCTCAGAGGTGTGACTCGACCAGGTCGCGGCCAGCGTCGAGGAGCGCGTCCACTCGCTCGCGACTCCCTGCTTCGGCGTAGACGCGCATCTTCGGTTCCGTCCCGCTCGGCCGGACGAGGAGCCACGACCCGTCGGCCAGCAGGAGCTTGAAGCCATCGAGGGTCACCACGTCTTCGACCGCCTCACCGACCACTCGGTCGGGAATCGCCTCGCCGAGGGCCTCGATGACTGGCTCCTTTCGTTCGTCCGGGCAGTCGACGCTCACCTTGTCGGCGACGATGTCGCCGTGGGTGGCGAGCAAGTCGTCGACGTGGCGGTCCAGCGACTCCGTCGCCGCGGCGTCGGCGGCGAGGACGGCCATCAACACGCCGTCCTTCTCGGGGACGTGCCCCCGAATCGAGAAGCCGCCGGACTCCTCGCCGCCCATCAGGGCGTCGTTCGCCATCATCGCCTCGGCGACCCACTTGAACCCGACCGCCGTCTCGACCACCTCTTCGCCGTGGGCTTCGGCGACTCGGTCGACGAGGAACGTCGTCGAGACGGTGCGAACCGCGGGTCCCGACGCCTCTTCGAGCAGGGAGTCGTACATCGCGGCGAAAAACAGGTTCTCGTCGAGGTAGCCGCGCTTCGGCGTGACCACCGCGAGGCGGTCGGCGTCGCCGTCGTTCGCGATACCAAGGTCGGCATCGTGGGCCTCGACGGCGCTGACGAGGCCTTGGAGGTAGTCCGCGCTGGGTTCGGGTGGCGTGCCGCCGAAGGAGGTGTCCCGCTCACAGCGCCGGCGAATCACCGTCGCCCCCGCGGCTTCGAGGAGTTCGTCGGTGACGCCCCGACCGCTCCCGTGCATCGCGTCGTAGACGACAGTCAGCCCCGAGCAGTCCGGCTCCACCAGTCGCTCAACCTGTTCGGCGTGAGGGGACACGAAGTCGACGCGCTCTATCGAGCCGCGCGGCCCCTCCGCTCGCGGGTAGGCGAGTCGCTCCTCGATGGCGTCGGTCACCTCCGGGAGCGCCGGCGCCCCGTCGCCGGGGATGAACTTCACGCCGTTGTACTCCGGCGGGTTGTGGGAGGCGGTGACCATGAGTGCGCCCGCGAGGTCGCGGTCGACGATGGTCCACGCGACGAGCGGCGTCGGGCAGTCGCGCTCGGGGAGGAGGACGTCGATTCCGTTGTCGGCGAGGACATCGGCTAGCGACTCGGCGAAGCCCTCCGAGGTCGCTCGCGCGTCGTACCCGACCGCCACCGGGGCGTCGTGACCGACGTCGGCGAGGTAGTCCGCGACCGCCTGTCCGACCATCCGCACCCGCTCGTCGGTGAAGGTGTCGAGGCGAGCGCGCCACCCGTCCGTCCCGAATGAGATGGCGTCCATGTCCGACCCTTTCGCGCCGCCGAGAAAAAGATGGGCGTCAGCCGTCGGCGAGTCCAACCTTACTGTGGCGTCCCGCCCTCGACCAGTCGCTCCTTCTCCGACCGCGACAGCGACTTGATTTCGTGTTCCCGAGACATCGCCGCCGACCGCGTCTCGAACTCCTCGACGTGGCGCAGGTCGACCGGCGTCCGCCCGCGGGTGTACTTCGCCCCTTCGCCGGCGTCGTGTTCGGCGACCCGTCGCTCCACGTCCGTCGTATACCCCGTGTAGTAGGTGCCGTCCGCGCATTCGAGGACGTAGACGTAATGCATCGTCGGTGCGAGGACCCGCCCGCACGTAGGCGTTCCGAGAAGGCTTCGCGTGGTGGTCGGACGTCGTTACCCTGACTACGCGTTCGGGGTCCGGCGTCTCGACGCCTCCGCGATACCGGCGTTCGCCGAGCAACTTGGACAGGCGAGCAGTCGCCCACTCGCGTCGGCGAACACCCGCGCGAAGCGCTCCGAGACGTGTGACCCACAGTGATCGCAGCGTGCCATGGTTGTGCCGGCTACCACCGGTGCCGACGGTTCTGTGTAGGATTCCCACACGTAAAGGGAAACGCGCGCGCACGAAAGAATAAGACAAATGTCCAGAAATACGCGATAAAACTATTGGTCGAGGCGCTACACCGGGCTCATTCTTCGCGAGCGCTGGCAACGGCACGGGCGACGAGCCCCGCCTGTGCGCCCGCAGTGAACCCGGCGTCGACGTTGACCACCGACAGCACCGTACACGACTGGAGCATGCCGAGTATCGCCGCCTCGCCGTCGCCGCCGTGGCCGTACCCTGTCGACACCGGGACGCCGATGACCGGCGTGTCTATCAACCCGGCGACGACGGTCGGAAGCGCCCCCTCTCGACCCGCCGCGACGACGACCACGTCCGCCGCTCGAAGGGTGTCGAGGTGGTCGACGATTCGGCCGAGGTGGGCGACGCCCACGTCGTCGATTCGCTCGACGGTGGCGCCGACAGCGCGGGCGAGCACCGCGGCTTCGCCCCCCACCGCAGCGTCCGAGGTGCCCGCGGTGACGACGGCGACTCGCGCGTCGATGTCGGGCGGTTCGAAGTCTGGAGCGCGAATCACGAGCGTCCGCGCGCGCTCGTCGCGGTCGACCGTCGCGTCCGCGGGCACGTCGTCGGTGACGGCGGTGACGTGGTCGTCGTCGGCGCGGGTGATCAGCGCTCGGCCGGTCGTCTCCAAGGCCGCGAGCGCCATCGACGCCACCTCGTCGGGCGTCTTGCCCTCGGCGAGAACCGCCTCCGGAATCCCACGGCGCGTCTCGCGGGCGGCGTCGAACCGCCCCGCCTCGGTCGTCGCGTAGCCGGCGAGTTGCGCCTCCGCGGCCGCGGGCGAGAGGTCGCCGCTCGCCACCGCGTCGAGAATATCGCGCATACCCCGCGTCCGGTCCTGAACCACTCGTAGGTGTCGGTTCTGGACCCAGTATTTATATATCTGGCGCGAAACGCGCGAGAACGGCCCCTGTGGCGGCACGCGCGGCCGATTTGGGAAATCTTATTAATAAGGGTTGGTTTGTGTGGGGTGTATGGCAGACCTTATCGTCAAAGCCGCCGTAAAGGAAGCGCTCCAGGACAAGAACGTCTCTTCGGACTTCTACAGTGCCCTCGACGAGGAAGTCGAGGAACTGCTCGACGACGCTGCCCGTCGTGCCGAGCAGAACGACCGTAAGACGGTCCAGCCGCGCGACCTCTAAGTCGGCGGTTCCAGTCTTCTCCGTTTTTTCGCGTCCGCTAGCGACCGCTATCGCTCGCGGACGGTCACGCCGTCGTCGGTGCCGACGTGTACCTCGTCGGCGAGGCCGACGAACAGGCCGTGGGCCACCACGCCCGGAATCGTCGCGAGGTCCGTCGCCAGCGCCCCCGGATTGCTGATCGTCCCGAACGCGCAGTCGAGGACGAGGTTGCCGTTGTCGGTCACGACGGGGCCGTCTTTCCCCTCCGCCGCCCGGAGCATCGGCGTCCCGTCGAGCTCGCGGACCGCCCGCTCCACCGTCGCCCGCGCGTCGGGCAACAGCTCGACCGGCACCGACCGGTCGAGTTCTGGCGTCTCCTTCGTCGGGTCGGCGACGACGACGAATCGCTCGGCCGCCGCGTCGACGATTTTCTCGCGGGCATGGGCCGCGCCGCCTCCCTTGATGAGCGCCAGGTCGTCGCTCACCTGATCGGCGCCGTCGATGGCGATATCGAGCGTCTCGACGGCATCCAATCCCACGAGCGGAATCCCTACCTCACGCGCCAGGTCACGCGATGCGTAGGAGGTGGCGACCCCGCGCACGTCGAGGCCGTCGTCGACCGCTCGTCCGAGCGCGCGGATGGCGTGGGCCGCCGTGCTCCCCGTCCCCAGTCCCACCGTGTCGCCGTCGGTCACGAGGGCGGCGGCGTGCTCACCCGCGCGACGCTTCGCCGCGTCCGGTCCGCCGGGTGTCTTCATACGCTCACGCTCCACCGGCGGCGACAAAAGCGACCCGGTGCGGCCACAGGTATACGGCGCTCGCCCGCGTCGAGGCGCGCATGGTCCCCCTTGCCCTGGCCGTCCGCTGGTTCCACGTGTTGGCGATGGCCGTCGCCCTCGGCGGCGGCGCCCTCGCGTGGGCCGTGAGTCACACCGCCGACGCGGAGACGACACTCACCGTCGCGACGACGTACGAACTCGCCTTCTGGGGCGCCTTCGGCGTCCTCGTGATGACCGGCGTCGGCAACCTCGGCGCACTCGCCCCCGCCATCCCGCGCGGGGCGTGGGGCGCCGCCTTCCTCGCCAAACTCGGATTTGTGGGTGCGCTCGCTCTCGGGTCGGCCGTCCGGAGCGCCGCCGTCCACGCCGCCCGCGATGCCGCCACGCCCGCGACGGCGACGCTCGAACGCGGCTACGCCGCCACGACGCTCGCCCTGACGCTCGTCGTCGCCCTCGCGGCGGTGATGGCCCATGGCTGACGCGGACGCGCGGCTCGCGTGGGTGCTCGCGAGCTTTCACACCGCCGCCCTCGTCGTCGCGGGCGTCGCCGTCCTCTACGCGGTCGGTGCGCTGGGGTCGCTCCTGCAGGGCGTCCACACCGCCACCGGGGCCGCCCTCTACCTGTCGCTCTGGGGGCTGACGTGGCGGACGAACGCGCGGTGGCTGGCAACTACCTCGTTCGGTGCCGGGCGGGAGGCACTCACCGCGGCGGCGACGTGGGGCGCCGTCACCGGCGTCGGCTTCCTGTTCGCGATACTGGTCGTCATCGGCGTCGTCGTCCGCGAACTCGTCCTCGTGGCCGTCTTCGCGTTCGTCGGGGCACCCGTCGCGGCACTCGTCGGTGCCGTCGTCGGCGTCGCGTTCGCACTCCTCGATGCGCTGCTCGTCGGGGTCGGCACGCGTCTCGGGACGGCCTAGACGCTCGTGAACGCGAACAGCCGGCCGTCCGAGGTGATGGCGTAGAGGTAGCCGTTGGCGGCCATCACGTCCACCAGCGGGTCGTAGATTTCCTGTGTCCACCGCACGTCGCCCGACCGGGCGTCGACTGCGGCCAGCAGGATGCGTTTGCTCGTCGGGTCCGCCCGCCCGACGGCGAAGAGCGTGTTCTCGACGAAGATGACGTCGCCCCGGACGCCGAAGCCGAGCGACCACTGCTGTTCGCCGGTGGCAACGTCGCGACCGTAGAGTTTCCGGCGCGTGCCGTAGACGGCCAGTCCGTTCGAGACGGCGAGCGTATCGGGGCGAATCGAGGTGTCGCTACTCGCGCGCCAGCGTTGCTCGCCCGACGCGGGGTCGAGACCGACGACGCCGTTGCCCGTCGTGAGCGTGACGGTGTCGTCGGCGACGGCGACGCGGCCGACCGGGCCGTCGAGCGGGACGTGCCACCGCATCCCCGAGATATCGGGGTCGACGGCGTAGACGTGCCCGACTTCGGTCGTCGGCTGGCTGTCCGGATACCCCGTGCCGACGTACGCCACGCCGTCGCCGACGGCGGCCGCGCGAATCTTCCGGTCTTGGCGGTCCGTGCCCGTCACGTCGTTGGGGGCGAACGACCAGCAGAACTCGCCGCTGCGCGCGTCGACGACGCGGTACGCGTCCTCGCTCGGCATCACGAGACTCGTCCCGGCCGTGCCGAGTTCGCCAACGAACCGGCCGGGCAGGGTGTAGGAGTTCCGCAGCGTTCCCTCCGAGCGGTCGATGGCGAGGACGCGCGCGTTCTCCGGCGGGCCGAAGGGGACGTACACCATCCCCGCGGCCGCGACGGGCGGGCCGACGGGCATGGCGTCCACGCGGTGGCGCCACTGAATCTCGCCGTTGCGTCGCGGGTCGTGACACAGCACCGCCGCGACTGGCACGCCGGGCTGAGGTTCCGGGTCCGCGGCGACGAGATAGACGTACTTGTCGTCGGCGACCGGCATGGTCACCTGCGCCTCCAGCGCCGACATAGTCCAGCGCTCGTTGAGTGGGAAGCCCGTCGGGCCGTTGGCCGCGGGCGCGGCGTTCGTCCCCGCAGGGTCGCGGTGGGACATCGGCCACGTCCCCTCGGGCACCGGGTCGGCCGCCAACGCGCAGTCGCCCGGTCCCTGCTCGAACGAGTCGGCGTCGACCGACATCGACTCCTCGACGCCGTCGGTCGCCCCCGAGGCCGCCGCCGTCGTCGTGGGCGGCGCCGTCGCCGTCGGCCGCGTCGTCGCCGTCGCCGTCGCCGTTTCCGAGTCACGCTCGGCCGCCCGGCCACCACACCCGGCGGTCACACCGCCAGCGACGACGGCGAGCCACTCGCGGCGTGTGAACAACTCACGTGACATGGTCTACACACACGCGGGATTCCGCGGCTAAATGTGTTCCGCCTGACTCGTGGCTCCGTTACAATCGGTCGAGAACGGCGTCGGAATCGTAGGAGAGCGTCAGCGACCGCGACCGGCCTCGGCCCTCCACGTCGGCGTAGTCGGCTTCGATGACGCCCAGCTGGTCGAGTTTGTTGACGATTTCCGAGTAGCGCGTGTACCCGAGGTCGGTCGCCTCGTGGAACGCCTCGTACACCGTCCCGGCCTGTTGGCCGTCGTGTTCCGCGATGGTCTCGACGAGTGCGCGCTCCGACTCCGAGAGCTCGCGCAGACACCGCGAGAGGTGGACATACTTCGACTTGTCGTAGGCCGCTTCCACGTCCTCGATGTTGACGGTCCGACTGGCCCGCATCTCCGCGTTGAGACCCGCGCGTCGCAACAGGTCGATGCCGACCCGGAGGTCACCGCTCTCGGCGGTGAGTTCGGCCACCCGGTCGAGTTCCTGCGTGCCGATGACGCCGTCGTGGAACCCGCGTTCGATGCGTTCGCCGAGGATGTCGACGATTTCGTCCGCGTCGTAGACGGGGAAGTACACCTCCTCCGGCCGGAAGACGCTCTGGACGCGCCCGTCGAGTTCCTCCATGATGTCGAGGCCGAGGTCCGAGGAGACGACGATGACGCCGATGCGGGCGCCCGTCGACCCCTCGTGGGCGCGCAACAGCGAGTAGAGCGTGTCCGACGCCTCGTTCTCGTAGAAGAGGTAGTTCACGTCGTCGAGCGCCACCACCAGTACCTCGTCGTCGTCGACGAGGCGGTCCGTAATCTGTCCGAACAGTTTCTTGAACGAGATGCCCGAGGAGGGGGGTTCGTAGTCGAAGACGTTCTCGAATACCCGAGAGAAGACGGCGTAGCGCGTCGAGTCGAGCTGGCAGTTCACCCGCACCGTCCGCACGCCCGGTTGTCCGGAGAGCTCGCCGAACAGCTTCAACACCGCCGTCGTCTTCCCCGTCCCCGGCGGCCCGCGGACCATCGTGTTGAGCGGGCGGGAGCCACGGACCGCCGGTCGGAGCGCGTACTTCAGACTCTCGAGTTGCGTCTCTCGGTGGTCGAAAGTTTCCGGGACGTAGTCGATTTCGAAGACGTGTTCGTCTCGAAAGACGGACTCGTCCCACGACAGCATCCCCTCCTCGGGGTCCTCTGTCATTACTTTCACCTCGCTGGCGTGACCACTTAATGGTTGCCGCGAAGCCGCCTATTCCGTCTCGATGTCCGCGTCGTCGGCACCGTCTTGGACCCGCTCTGCGGCGTCGCGCGCGGCGCTCCGACTTCCGTACCCCTCGCCGCTGTCCGCGCCGATTTCGCCGTTCGCGTAGCGGAGTCGCCAGCGCCATTCGCCGGCCGAGTCCTCGTACACCTCGAACGCCGGGCCGTCGATGTCGGGGAGGTCCGCCTCGGGCGCCCCGCCGCGAACCCGCTCTGCCGCCTCGCGTGCGCCGCTTCGACTCCCGTAGCCTTCGCCGCTGTCCGCGACGATTTCACCGTTCCGCGCCACGAGTCGCCAGCGCCACTCACCGGCCGCGTCCTCGTACACCTCGAAGGTCGACATACGTTACCATCCGGCTTCCGCGCCCGTATAGGTGGTGGCTACGACGCGTTCCCGGCGTACGCTCACGACAGGCCCTGCCGTCAGTCCGTATACCAGTACGCCCACAGTATCAACACGCCCTGTAGCGGCAGTCGTGCCCAGCGAACGAGCGGCGACGGGTCCCCGCCCGGCAGTCCCTCGACGGTGACCATCGAGACGGCCATGTAGACGTTCGCGGGGAAGACGGCGACGAGTAGGGCGATGGTCGCCCACGCCGCGTACCGGCGCGTCCGTGGCACCACCACGCCCACCCCGACGCCGACTTCGGCGACACCGGACAGATAGACCAGCGCCAGCGGTGCGGGCAGTATCGGCGGCACTATCTGGACGTACAGCGACGGCACGACGAAATGCAGGAGGCCCGCGACGACGTACAGTGCGCCCATGACGTAGCGGAGCGGCCGCTTGCACCGCGCCAAGACAGCGTGCATCTGCCACCCGTTACGGGGCTGGGCAGATAGGGATTGTCACCGTCAGAACTTCTCCAGCAACCGGCCGTAGAACGCCGCGTCGTCCTCCGTCGCCAGCTTCTCTACGATGAGTTCGGGCGTCGAGCGCGCGAGGTGGTCGGTCACCGGGGAGCGGTTCACCTCGAGCTCGCCGTCGACGAGGCCAACGGCCTCGATACCGTCGACGGCGATGTCGACGCTCGCGGCGTCCCGAATCTCGCCCGCGAGGTGGGAGACGAAGACGGCCGTCACCGACTGGCCGTCCAGAGATTCGAGGATGCCGGCGATGATTTTCGCACTCGCGCCGGGTTCCGTGATGCTCTCCAGTTCGTCGACGAGGACGAGGCGCGAGTCGGTCCCCTGGGCCAACTCCGCGAAGTCCCGGAGCGTCGCCTCGAACGCGCCGGCGTCGAGGGTGCCCTGACTCTTCGCGTAGTAGTGGAGTTCGTCGACGCGTTCGACCCGCGCCGATTCGGCGGGCACCGGCAGGCCCATGTGGGCCAGAATCGCCACCAGCGCCAGCAGGTCGAGCGTCGACGTCTTGCCACCGCTGTTGACCCCGGAGAGGAGCGTCACGCCGGAGACGGTGTAGTCGACGGGTTCCACGTCCTCGAAGGCCACGTCGAGGAGCGGCGAGCGCCCGCCCTCGATGGCGACGCCCGCCACGTCGTCGTCGATTTCGGGGAGCGTACAGTCGAAGTCGTCGGCGAACCGGGCGAGCGCGAGTTCCACGTCGCGTTCGAGCGCCGCCCGAACCAGCGTCTCGGCCGGCTCTCGGAGCGCGTCCAGGTCGTCGGCCAGCTCGGTCTTCAGGCGCGCCGCGCGGCGGTCCCGCGTCGCCTTCAGTTCCGTCCGCAGGCGCGAGACGGCCTCGTCGTTTCGCTCCAGCGGGAAGGTGGGGTCGTCGTCGAAGACGCGTTCCGCGAGGCCCGACTCGTCTTCGAGCGAGAGACTGTCGACGAGGTGACCTCGCGCTTTCTCCAGCGCCCGGTCGAAGTCGTCGGCGAGCTCTCGCGAGAGCAAGGCGTCGACGCGCGCCCCTTGTTCGACCAACGAGAGGAAGTCCGTCCCCTCGATGGTCACGTCGCGTTCGCGGATGACCTCGCGGAGGTGGTCGTTGGCGACCGACTCTGCCGTGCTGACCGCCGCGTCGAGGTCGTCGACCGCCGTCGTGAGTCGGTCGAGTTCGTCGTCGCCGACGGGCGTGCCGTCGTCGTCGAGACGCGACAGGGCGTCCCGGAGCGCGTCGAGGTCACAGGGCGGGTCCATCCCCGCCGTCTCGTGGACGCGCGCCGCCCCGAGCAACGAGTCGCGGTTCGCCGCGAAGAAGGCGAGCGGTCGTTCGGGGACGATGTCCGCCGGGTTCTCGAAGGCGTCGGGGCGCACGCGTACGTCCCCCTCCACGTCGACGCCCGCGAACGACTCGTCGAGGGCGACGACCGTCGCGTACGACCGCGCGAGCTCTGCGAGGTCGCGGGCGTCGTCGACCACCTCGACCGAGAGTTCGGGGAAAGCGTCGTCGGCCTCGGCGTATCGCTCGGCGTCGGTCGTCGCGAGACAGCGGTCGCGGACCCGCGTCGCCGGCGGGGTGTCGAGGGGTTCGACGGCCGAGAGGGCGTCTATCGTCGCCGCCGACACCTCCCGACTCGTCGCGCTGTCGACCAGCGTTCGAACCTCTTCGATGCGGGAGGGCGCACCCGTGGGGACGAACGTCTCCAAGCGCCGGGCGGCGTAGTCCGTCACCGTCCGCTCGCGGAGCAGGGCGAGGACGTTCTCGAAGACGTCGCGCGCCCGGTCGGTCGCGAGGAACTCCCCGTCGGCGCCGTGTTCGTGGCGGACGGCGGCGCGGGCGATGGCCGCGGCCCGACCCGCGGAGAGGCCGGGTGCCTGCGCAAGCGCCGCCACGTCGCCCTCCCGGAGCGCTCGTTCGGCGTCGTCGAGGTCGGCGAGCGCCGACGCCGTCTTCTCGCCGACGCCCGGGATGGCCGTGAACTCCATTCGGCGCAGTGTATCGCCCCATCCGGCAAAACGTTGCGGGTCGATTGGCCGTCACGCCGCGCGGCCGACGGGCTAGACAACGCGCTTTTGGCCGTCGGCGCGGTACGGGGGCGTAATGAGCGCTTCCGCCCTCGACGCGAAACTCGACGCCGTCCGCGACGCTCTCGCCGACCGCGACGGCGTCGTCGTCGCGTTCTCCGGTGGCGTCGACTCCAGCGTCGTCGCCGCCCTCGCACACGACGCCCTCGGCGACGACGCCGTGGCGTGTACCGCCCGCAGCGAGACCCTCCCCGCCGAAGAACTCGACGACGCCACGCGGGTGGCCGAGGAAATCGGCATCCGCCACGAGACGGTCACCTTCTCCGAGCTCGACAACCCCGACTTCGTCGCCAACGACGACGACCGGTGTTACCACTGCCGGACGATGCGACTCGGCAAGATGTACGAGGTGGCCCGCGACCTCGGCATCGGGACCGTCTGTGACGGGACCAACGCCTCCGACCCCGGCGAGGGCCACCGCCCCGGCCTCCGCGCCGTCGAGGAGCTCGAAGTGTTCTCGCCGCTCCTCGCCCACGACATCACCAAAGACGAGGTGCGCGAGGCCGCCGAGCGCTACGGCCTCTCCGTCGCCGACAAGCCCTCGATGGCCTGTCTCTCCTCGCGCATCCCGACGGGACTGGAGGTGACCGAGGAGAAGCTCTCGCGCGTCGAGACGGCGGAACGTCTCCTCCGGACGTGGGGCTTCTCGCAGTTCCGCGTCCGCGACCACGACGGCCTCGCGCGCATCGAAGTCGCGCCCGACGAACTCGACGCGGCCCTCGACTCGGACTTCGCCCGCGCGGCCCGCGAACACCTCACCGACGCCGGCTTCGACCACGTCACCCTCGACCTGCAGGGCTACCGGACGGGGAGCGTGAGTCCGGCAGAGGAGGGCGACGGGCCGGACCTCGAACAGGAGTATCCGATTCGCGACTAGGCCCGCGGCGCGTCGAGGAAGTCCGTCCGATTCTCGCTGACTAGTCGCGTCTCGCCGTCGCGAACGCGCAGCTCGTTCAGGCCGCAGTTGTCTTGCTCACCCTCGAGCATCGCGTCCACGATGTCGCGCCCGTCGAGTTCGCCGACGAGGAGTTCGAGCGGCCCGGTGTGACAGACGACGGCGACCGTCTCGTCCGGGTCGCTCGTCGCGAGGACGTGGTCCCACCCCGAGAGGACGCGTTCGCGCACGTCACGCAGGCTCTCGCCGCTCTCGGGTCGTGCGTCCACCGCGTCCCGGCCCGCCTGGGGAATCGAGAGCCGGTCGTGGTCCTTGAGGACCTCGTCGTGCGGAAGCCCCTGATACCGGCCGAAGTCGCGTTCGCGCCACGCCGTCCGGTGGATGGGGTCGACTCCCGTCCGTTCGCCGAGATGGGCGGCGGTCTGGCGGGCGCGTCGCAGGTCCGAGGTGAGGATTCGGTCCACGTCGTACTCGGCGTCGACGGCGGTTGCGAGCGCGCGGGCTTGCTCGTGGCCGCGGTCCGTCAGCGGCGTCGGTGCCCACCCCTGCAGGCGGCCGTCCCGGTTCCACGTCGTCTCGCCGTGGCGGGCGAGGAGTACGGTCGGCATGGGCGTCGCTACACCGGTGCCATACAAGAGCCTTCCTCGGGACGCCGAGAAATCACACAGGGCCGCTCCGGACGAGATAGATTCTCACACGACCCGTCAGTTGCCAGTCCAGCGCAGGAGCGCGAGGGTGCCCTCGAACAGGCCGATCATCGTCGCGGCGACGATGATGGGCGCCATCCCCGTCGGGTCCGGGCTGACGAGGAAGGCGACGCCGAGGAAGCCACCCCAGAACAGGAAGCGGCGCTGTTCCAGCCACGCCCGGGTGGTGAGGTTCATCATGATTGCGAGCATGATGAACAGCGGAATCTGGAAGACGAGCGCCATGTACCCCATCAGGACGAGGATGAGGCTGAACGTCTCCTTGAGGCCGAACGCGACGACGGCGGTGCCGGTGGTGTAGGAGGTGAAGTACGCGAAGATGGCGGGGAGGACGACGAAGTGCGCGAAGGCGACGCCGATGAGTGCCAACACGAGGCTAGTCGGGACGGCGGCGAGGTAGTAACGGCGTTCGCGCGGGAAGAGGCCGGGCCGCATGAACAGGTACGTCTCGTAGACGGCAATGGGGAGTCCGACGACGAAGCCCGCGAGCGCCGACACCTTCAGTTCGGTCACGAGGAGCTCGAGCGGACCGTACAGCCGGGGTCGGCGGTCGGTAATCGTCTGCGCGCCGGGGATGTGGGAGTTCCAGAGGAAGTTGATAATCTGGTCGGCGAACGGAAAGACGGCGAGAGCGACGATACCGCCGACGACGAGAACGACGCCGAGTCGACGGACCATCTCCTCGATGTGGTCGGTGAGGGGCATCTCCTCGTCCGAGGCCGGCCCCTCGCCGAGGATGCCGTCCTCGGCAACGTCGCCGTCGGCGTCGGGCGCTGGGTCGGCCGGTTCGTCGACTGTTTCCGGTGCCGCGGGTTCGGCCGGCGTCTCCGTCGCTGCCGCTTCGGCCGGCGCTTCCATCTGCGACTCGCCCCCGGTCACCGACTCGTCGTCGCGTTCGACGACCGAATTGTCCTCGTCGGTGTCGATGACCGATTCGTCGCTCGGGTCGTCGTCTGTCTCGATGACGGACTCTTCGCTGTCGACGCTGGGGTCGAGTTCGATGTCCGGGTCGTCGTCGAGTTCGGAGTCGGGAACGGGCGCGCCGACGGCGTCCGAGACGTTCTTGCGTTCCTCGGGGTCGAAGGGGTCGGGTGTGCCGGTCGCCCCCATCGGCGCCTGTTCGTCCGTCCGGATGACGGACTCGTCGTCGACGAAGTCCTCGATGGACCCGCCGGGGATGTCGTCCTCGTCGCTCTCGGCGTCCGTCGACGACCGAGAGGAGTCCCCGTCCGTCGGCGACTCTGACGGACTCCCCGACTCCGGTTCCTCAGCCATTCATCCGACATATCTCCCGTGCTGTTATAGGCCTTTTTCCATCGCGGCGCGACGGCGTTCGGCCGTACGCGGAGAAAAAGATTGATAGCAACGAGACGGTTTCGTTCGTGCATGTCGAGCGCGCTCGATGAGGACACCCGTCAGACACTGGACGCCGGCCGCGAGACCGCCGGCGCGATGCTCCGGTCCGCACAGAAGGACCTCCAGAAGGTGTTCATCGTCTTTCTCGTCGGGTTCATCGGCTCGTTCTACGCCCTTCGGCTCTACATCTGGGAGTTCCTCGAAGCAGTCACGCGGTCGAAGATGGACGCCGCGACGTCGGGCGAACTCCAGATCATCGCGCAGACGCCGTTCGACGTCATCCTCCTGCAGGCGAAAATCGGCTTAGTCACGGGTATCATCCTCTGTCTCCCGGTCTTCCTCTACTACTCGCGTGACGCCCTCAAAGTTCGAGGGCTGTGGCCCTCCTCGCCCGTCACGCCGTGGAAACTCGCCGTTGGGGGCCTGATCGCGACGGGACTTTTCTTCCTCGGCCTCGCCTACGGCTACCTCGTCTTCTTCCCCGTCATGTTCGCCTTCCTCGCGAACAACGCGATCACCGCCGGGTTCACGCCGACGTACTCCATCGTCCTCTGGGCGCAGTTCATCTTCCTGCTCACGCTCTCTTTCGGCCTCGCGGCGCAACTCCCGCTGGCGATGAGCGGCCTCGCGTACGCCGAAATCGTCCCCTACGAGGCGTTCCGCGATTACTGGCGTCACGCCGTCGTCGCCATGGTCCTCTTCGGCGCGCTGTTCACGCCGCCGGACCCCTTCACCCAGATCATGTGGGCAATCCCCATGGTCGCACTCTACGCCTTCAGCCTCTATTTCACGCGCATCGTCGTCACCGCTAAGCGAGGGAGCGAACAGGTCAGCGTCCGCGTCGCCGCCCTCCGGCACTGGAACATCATCCTCGGCATCGCGCTCCTCGGCGGACTGGTGACGTACGCCTTCCTCACTCGCGGCGGACTGGCTGCCGCTAACGACGCGCTGGCGTGGCTGGGTAGCAGTCGACGCCTCGCCCAACCCGGCGCGGCGCTCCCCGTCTCTCGGGCCGACGCGCTCGGACTCTGGGGCGCACTCGGTGCCCTCGTCGCGGGCGTGGCAGCGTTCATGTACTACGTCTACACGGAGTTCGACGCCGCAGTCGACCCGACGGCCGTCGGCGACCCCGCCGATATCGACCTCTCGGAGCTCGACGCCGACGGGATTCGGGCCGCGCCGCCCGAGGCGTTCGCGGAACTGAGCGAAGACGACGCGGTGTCGATGGCGGGCGACGCCGTCGACGAAGGCGACAAGGAGAAAGGGCGGGCCATCCTGGACCGCTTCGACGAAGTCGAGACGGCGGACGAGGAGGCTGAGGGCGAAGCCGAGGACGCGTCGACCACCGAGGAAATCGGCGACCGAGCGTCCCGGGCCAGTGGCACCTTCCTCGACGAACTCACCGACGGCGAGAAAGACGAGGACGACATCGGCGGCTACTACACCGACATCCGGTTCGTCCTCGACAGCCTCACCTCGCGGGCCTTCCGCATCGTCGCCGTGTTCGGCATCGTCCTCGCGGCGACGTTCGGGTGGCTCTACACCGGCGGCATCGGCCGCGTCTTCGAGCAGTTCCTCTCGCAGCTACCCCAGCAGGTGACGCCCGAGGACATCAACGTCGTCGCGCTCCACCCGATGGAAGCGCTCATCTTCGAGGTGAAGTTCTCGACGCTCATCGCCGCCGCCGTCACGTTCCCGATGGTCGCGTACTACGCGTGGCCGGCGCTGCGAGAGCGAGGCATCGTCTACGGCAATCGGAACCTCATCTTCGGGTGGGCGGCCGCGCTCGTCGTCGGTCTGTTCGCCGGGTTCGCGCTCGGATACTCCATCGTCGCGCCGACGGTCATCTCCTATCTCGTCGCCGACGGTGTCCGGGCGAACATGGTCATCGCCTACCGCATCACCAACTTCTTCTGGCTCATCTTCCTCACCACCGCGGGCATCGGCATCCTCACCGACGTGCCCGTCCTCATGCTCTTGCTCAACTCCGCCGGCGTCACCTACCGGACGATGCGCGAGCGCTGGCGAGAGGTGACCGTCGGCATCATGGCCTTCGCTGCCCTCGCGACGCCCGCGGACGTGACGACGATGCTCATGGTCACGATTCCGCTCATGGTCGCCTACGGCGTCGGCCTCGCCATCCTGTTCCTCGTCACCTTCGGCGGGCGGCGGAACCTCGGCGGCCGGACGGCGAAAGCGTAAGACGTAGATATTCGCTGGATAATACTCCAGCATGGCCAAGATAAGCGTCGAGATACCCGACGAGCTGCTCGCGGACCTCGACGACCACGTCGGTGACGACGGGAAGTTCGTAAACCGGAGCGACGCCATCCGCGCGTCCGTCCGGAAGACGCTCGACTTGCTCGACGAAATCGACGCCCGCCACGACCGACTGGAGACGGACGAATGAGTGCTCGAACCGAATGGCCGGTCGGCCGCGTCGCCATCCTGTCGCTGTTCGTGACGGCGCTCGTCACCTCGCAGCTGACTGCCTCGAAAGTGCTCGCGATTCCGCTGCCCGTCGCGCTACCGCGTGTCGGTAGCTCCATCCTCCTCCCCGGTGCGGCGCTGGCGTACGCGCTCACCTTCTTCGCCTCCGACTGTTACAGCGAACTCTACGGCCGCCGCGACGCGCAGGTGATGGTCAACGTCGGGTTCGTGATGAACTTCGTCCTCTTGGCGCTGGTGTGGTCCACCATCTTCGCCCCGGGCCGTAACGCCGAGTTCGCCGCGCAGTTCGAGAGCGTCCTCGCCCCCGCGACCAACATCGTCGCCGGGAGCCTCCTCGCCTACCTCGTCAGCCAGAACTGGGACGTGGTCGTCTTCCACCGCCTCCGCGAGGCGACCGAGGGCGACTTCCTCTGGCTCCGAAACATCGTCTCGACGGCGACGAGTCAGGTTCTCGACACCGTCATCTTCGTCGGCGTCGCCTTCTACCTCCTGCCCCAGTACGCCGGCATCGGCCCGACCACGCCGTGGTCCGTCGTGGTCACGCTGATGATCGGCCAGTACCTCCTGAAACTCCTCATCGCCCTCGTCGACACGCCCTTCGTCTACGCCGTCGTCGGCCTCGTTCGCTCGCGCGACGACGCCGCCGCGAAGGCCGCCGTGTCCGCGACCGACCGCGACTAACGGCGCTCGGCGAACGCGAACCGCGGTTTCACGTCCTCGATTCGAATCTCGACTTCCTCGCCTATCGTCCCGTCCGGGACGAACACGGTGAACCCGTCGACGCTGGCGATGCCGTCGCCCTCGTCACCCTCGTCGGTGATTTCGACGGTGAGTTCGTCGCCCGCGGCGATGGGCGCGGTGAGATACCCCTTCGCCACCAGATACAGCTCCGAGGAGGCGTCGCGTGACGCGTCGGGCCGGACCGTGCGGACGTACTCGAAGTCAGCCTCCATCTCCTCGCGGAGGTCCGCGAGGTCCGGGCCATCGAAGGCCTTGGCCACGAAATCGCCGCCGGGCACGAGCAGGTCGAGGGCGACCTGGTAGGCCTGTCGCGCGAGGTGAATCGACCGCGCGTGGTCGACCGAATACTCGCCGGTCATGTTGGGGGCCATGTCTGAGACGACGGCGTCGACGCCGCTGTCACCGACGACCTCTCGCAGGCGGTCGAGCGTCGCGTCCTCGGTCATGTCGCCCCGGACCGTCGACACGTTCTCGTAGTCGAGCGCCCGGATTCGCTGGCGGTCGACGCCGACGACGGTTCCGCTCTCGCCGACCGCCTCGGCGGCGACTTGGAGCCACCCACCCGGCGCCGCACCGAGGTCGACAACGGTGTCGCCCGGCGCGAACAGGTTCGACGTTTCGTCGAGCTGTTTGAGCTTGTACGCCGACCGTGCGCGGTAGCCCTCCTGTTTCGAGCGGTTGTAGTAGTCGTCTTTCCCGGTCATGACACACACACCCGCCTCACACACCCGTCGCGTGCGTCTGAGGACGTTCGAATCATGGTCGTAACGAGGCGGTCGAACCGGAAAGACGTGCCGAATTCGACACCTGCCGTGACGGCCCGTCTCGTCCGGCCTACACTTGCTCTAACAGCGTCTCGACCAGCGGTGCGTCGCCGTAGCGCACCGCGGCGCCGTCGTCCACCATCTCGACGACGCCAGTCGCCTCGAGTTTCGGCAGGTGGGTGTGTCTGAGCGACACTGTGAGTCGCTCCGGTTCGTGCTCGCCGGGTTCTCGGACCGCGAGCGCGGCCGCGAGGTCGGACACCGGCGTCGCGTCGCCGTGGTCTCGCAACACCCGAACGACGCGGCGTCGGCGTGCGTCCGAAAGTACGTCGAATACGGCGTCGACGCGGCCCTCCTCGTATCGGTTCCCGCCCACTCCTTCGACCGTCGTCCGCTTGTGTTGATTTGCGTTCGACGTCGTCATCCTCTCCCCCCTTTGGGACAAACCAGGATTCGATAGGTTCGTACATCAATGTGTCGCCGCTCCGTACAGTCAGATTCAGTGTCACTCATGGTCGAGCAAGAGCGCGTTGGTGACGAACGTCACGATGCCGCGACGGAGCCGTTCGGTGACTGCCTGGTCCGAGATGCCGAGTTCGTCGGCGAGTTCGATGGTGGTGCACCGACGGGGAATGTCGTAGTAGCCGCGCTCGACGGCGAGTTCGAGCGTCCGACGCTGGCGCGGCGTGAGTCCGTACCAGGCACCAGTCCCCTGTCGCGTCGGGTTGTACACGCGTAGCACCTCGACGTTCGCCTTGGCGCCGTCGACTGCGGAGCGAAAGGAGTCAAAGGCCTCGTGTGTCGGGAACTGCGTCTCGAACGTCCAGGCGTCGGTGCTCCCCGTGCCGCGGCGAATCGACCCGTCGTGTTCCTCGAGGAGTCGGACGAGTGGGTCCGCGTCCGCGTCCCACTCCAGGACGTGAAGCGTCCGCTCGTCGCCTAAGTGAATCCGGTCGAGTTGATATCCGTCGGTGCCGGTGAAGGGATTTTCACCCCCGTCCGTTCGGTTCGTCGGTGGATTCGAGAGCGAGAAAATCGCAACGTCGTCGTCCCCCCTCGGCTCGACGCGTTCGAGCTCGGCGTCGCCGTCCCGTATCGGGAATCGACGACCGAACTCGAAGTCGTGAGCCGGAATTCGTACGTCGACTATGACACCCATAGATAGTCCGTTGGGCACTTGCTCACGAGGGGTCATAGCAGGTATGCTTGGTTAACCAAGTTTGGTTCGGCCGCGAGCCATCCGTGATAAACATATCGTGTTGCGACGCTCACTCGCGCGGGTCGCGCGCGGCCGCGACCGAACAGCGGGTATTATTTAACGCATGGAGCACACCACTCGATACATGTTCAAGGCCATCGTGAGCGCGTCGACGCTCCGGGATGCCCTCGACTCCGTGAGCGTGTTGGTCGACGAGTGCAAGATGCGGCTCAACGAGGACGGGCTGTCGATCCGCGCCGTCGATCCGGCGAACGTGGGGATGGTCGACCTCTCGCTCGACGCGGGGGCGTTCGAATCCTACGAGGCCGACGGCGGCGTCATCGGCGTCAACCTCGCTCGTCTCGAAGACATCGCGGGCATGGGGAACGCCGGCGACCTCGTCCACCTCGAACTCGACGAGGAGACTCGGAAACTTCACATCCGAATCGACGGTCTCTCCTACACGCTGGCGCTCATCGACCCCGACTCCATCCGCCAAGAACCGGACATCCCCGACCTCGACCTGCCGGCCGAAATCGTCGTCGAGGGGAACCAACTCGACCGCGGTATCACCGCCGCCGACATGGTCTCCGACCACATCAACCTCCGCGTCGACGAGAGCGCGGAGACGTTCCACATCGAGGCCGAGGGCGACACCGACGACGTGGACTTCGAAATGGGGACCGACGACCTGATTCGTCTGGACGCCGGGCCCGCCGACTCGCTGTTCTCCCTTGACTACCTCAAGGACATGAACAAGGCGATTCCGGGCGATGCCGAGGTCACCATCGAACTTGGCGAAGAGTTCCCGGTGAAACTCCACTACGACTTCGCCGAGGGCATGGGCAACGTGACGTTCATGCTCGCGCCGCGTATCCAGAGCGAGTAACGCCACGAGCGTCGTCCGACGGACGGCACGACGCCCTTGCGGTTCTGTCTCTGTTCTCCGAACTCGTGAGTCTCCCGTCCGTGTCAACAACGCACAAAGGATTTTTATAGTAGATGTAATCGACAGACGGAGATATGTCAGTATAGTTGGTTTATATTTCGGTGTCCTTATATGCACTCGGCTATTTCAGCGAAATCTTTATATACTTGTCGGACTTACTATTGGTAAGAAGCGCTACGAGGGCCGGTCCCCCCGCTCGGCACCTCGTGGCGTCCCACCCTATCATGACTGAAACACACACGTGGACGGCAAACGAGACGCGGACCATCGACGAACAGCAATCGACGACCGAGAGCGAACAGGAACACGTCTGCCCGGAGTGTGGCGGTTCGCTGGTGACGGACGCGGAACACGGCGAGACGGCCTGTAGCGAGTGTGGCCTCGTGGTCGAGGAAGACGAAATCGACCACGGCCCCGAGTGGCGCGCCTTCGACTCCAGCGAACGGGACTCGAAGTCCCGCGTCGGTGCCCCGACGACCCAGATGATGCACGACAAGGGTCTGTCGACCACCATCGACTGGCAGAACAAGGACGCCTACGGCAACGCGCTGAGCTCGAATCAGCGCGAGAAGATGCAGCGACTTCGCACCTGGAACCGACGGTTCCAGACCCGTGACCATCAGGAGCGAAACCTCCGACAGGCGCTCGGCGAAATCGACCGGATGGCCTCCGCGCTCGGCCTCCCCGAGAACGTCCGCGAGACGGCCAGCGTCATCTATCGCCGCGCGCTGGAGGACGACCTGCTCCCCGGCCGCTCCATCGAGGGCGTCGCGACGAGTTCGCTCTACGCCGCGGCCCGACAGGCCGGTGTCCCCCGAACCATCGACGAAGTCGCCCGCGTCAGCCGCGTCGAGGAAGAGGAGTTCAAACGCACCTACCGCTACGTGGTGCGCGAACTCAACCTCGAAGTCGCGCCCGCGGACCCGGTGAGCTACGTCACTCGGTTCGCCTCCGAACTCGACATCTCGGACGAGGCCGAACACCTCGCTCGCGAGATGCTCGAAGCCGCGAAGGAACGCGGCGTCCACAGCGGGAAGAACCCCGTCGGCCTCGCCGCCGCGTCCGTCTACGCCGCACCCCTGCTCACCAACGAGCAGATCACCCAGCAGGAAGTGAGTGAGGTGGCGGACATCTCCGAGGTCACCATCCGCAACCGCTACCGCGAACTCCTCGAAGCCTACGAGGACGCCGACCGGGCCCTCGCGGCCTAACTCCCGGAATCCTTTTACTCGGCAGCCACCTACCCGGAGGTAACTATGGGTATGGGCTCGGATATGTACCGACAGCAGATTCTCGACCACTACAAGAACCCCCGGAATCACGGGGCTCTCGAGGACCCGTCGTTCTCTCACGTCGGCGAGAATCCGTCGTGCGGTGACACCATCCAGATAGATGTCCAGCTCGCCGACGACGGTGAAACCATCGAGTACGTCAGCTTCTCCGGTGACGGCTGTGCCATCAGTCAGGCCAGCGCCAGCATGCTCACCGAACGTCTCCCCGGGAAGACCCTCGACGAAGTCGCCGAGATGGACACCGACGACGTGGTGGAGATGCTCGGCGTCGACATCAGTCCGATGCGAATCAAGTGTGCCGTCCTCGCGGAGAAGGTGGTTCAGGACGGCGCCAAAATCCACGAGGGCGACCTCGAAATCGACGAGACGACGACCGAAGAGTAGTTACTCGGGCATCAGGCCGCCGTCTTGGACGCGCATCACGGCCTCGCCGTCGGCGAGGTTCGGCGCGTCGACCAGTCGGACGATACGTTTGTCACCCTTGGACTTGCGGAGATACATCCGGAACGTCGAGGTGTGGCCGAGGATGTTGCCACCGATGGGTTGGGTGGGGTCGCCGAAGTACGAGTCCGGATTCGAGGCCACCTGATTCGTGACGAGGACGGCGGTGTTGTAGAGGTCGCCGATGCGCATCAGGTCGTGCAGGTGTTTGTTGAGTTTCTGCTGCCGGTCCGCGAGTTCGCCACGGCCCACGTACTCGGCGCGGAAGTGCGCGGTGAGCGAGTCGACACAGAGCAGACGCACCGGCCACTCGGTGTCCTCGTGTTCGCTCGCGAGTTCCTTTGCCTTCTCCGCCAGCAGAATCTGGTGATTGGAGTTGAACGCCTTGGCGACGTGAATCTTGTCGAGAACGTCGGTGACGAGCGCTTCCATCGCCTCCTCGTCGCCGGGCGACCCCTCGATGCCGCGGTCGTCCATCGTCGCTTGAATTATCTCGTCGTCCAGCCCCCGCACCATGTCGTCGATGCGCTCGGGGCGGAACGTGTCCTCGCTGTCCACGAAGATGGCGCTCCCCCGGAGGCCACCGTACTCTTTGGGCAACTGGACGTTCACCGAGAGCTGGTGCGTGACCTGTGACTTCCCGGCGCCGAACTCGCCGTAGACTTCCGTGATGGACTGTGTCTCGACGCCGCCGCCGAGCAGTTCGTCCACCTCGGGGACGTTCCAGGTGAGCTTGCCAATCTGTTCGCGGCGTTCGAGGACGGCCGCCCCGCTCTCGAATCCGCCGATGTCCGCGGCGTCACGCGCTGCGTTGATGATGTCGCTCGCCGTCGATTCGCCGATGTCGGCGGTGTTCGAGAGTTCCGCCGGACTGGCGACTGCGATGCTCTGATAGCTTTCGAACCCCGCGTCGACCAACTTGTCTGCCGTCGCCGGCCCTACGCCCGGAAGCTTCTCCAAATCGTCTTCTGCCATGTTCCCTCGCTTGTGCCGGCCCGTACATAAAGCCTCGTTAACACCGTGGTGAAAGTGAAACTCGATGACGGCATGCGGGTCGCTGACGCGTCACGCGAACGTTTAGGAGCGAAGTCGCGCTACTCCCAGGGGTGGCCGTCGGGGGCGTCGGGCCACATCGGGTACCAGTAGCTCTCGTCGTCTTCCACGTCGAGTTCGCCGTCGAGGACCGAGGCGAGTTTGAACTCCACGCGGTTGTCTCGCTCGTGGCCGCCAGTCGGGACGAACGGGTAGTACGCCCCGCGCCGGAAGGAGTAGACCCAGTACGCGCGGGTGTCGTCGCGCGGGCGGACGAACCCGAAGACGGCGGCGAGGAGTCGGGAGCCGAAATCCGCCTCCTCGAACGTGTCCGCCGCGAAGTGGACGCTCGTCACCAGGTCCTCCGGGTCGTCGTCTTCGAGGACGACCCAGTGATAGCCGTGGTCGTCCTCGTGGTGGTGGAAGGTGGTCCCCGTCTCCTCGGCGCCGGCGTCGAGAATCGTCGACACCTCGTCGACGGCGGCGTCGAAGTCGGTGCTGTCGACGGAAGCGAAACAGAGCGCCGCGGCACCGGCGGGGACGAAATCGAGGTCCGCCTCCATGGTGACGTAGGCGGTACTCATCCCGAACAGGTCCTCGGGGTCGGCGTCTCGCGTCGCGGCGGCGTCGGCGCCGAAGCCGAGCACCGAGCGGAGGGTGTCGAACAGGCCCATCTACGCCTCCAGGTCACGCGCCATGTCGCGAAGCCGTTCGACCCGCCTCTCCGTCGGCGGGTGCGTCGAGAACAGGCGGCCGACCACGCCGCTCTTGATGGGGATGACGAAGAAGGCGTTCATCTCCGCCTGTTCGCGCAGGTCCTCCTGTGGCACTCGGTCCATCCGCCCGGAGATGGTCATGAGCGCCGAGGCGAGCGCCGACGGGTTGCCCGTAATCGCCGCCGCACCGCGGTCCGCGGCGTACTCGCGGTATCGCGAGAGTGCCCGGATGAGGACGAAGGAGACGGCCCACACTACCAGCGAGACGAGGATGGCGACGAACACGCCCCCGCCGCCCTGTCGGTTGCGGTTCCCGCCGAACAGCCACCCCCAGCGGACGACCATGAACGCAATCGTCGAGAGGAAGGAGGCGATGGTCATCACCATCACGTCCCGGTTCTTGACGTGCGCGAGTTCGTGTGCCAGCACGCCCTCCAGTTCGTCGTCGTCAAGGTTACGGAGCAACCCCTTCGTGACACAGACCGTCGAGTTCGACGGCGAGCGTCCCGTCGCGAAGGCGTTCGGCACCTCCGTCTCCGCGACGGCGACGGTGGGTTTCGGCAGGTCGGCCTGCTGTGACAGTCGGCCAATCGTCGCGTGTAGGTCGGGATACTCGCTCTCGTCGACCCGGTGGGCGCCCATGCTGTACAGCGCCAGTCGGTCGCTGAAGAAAAACTGGCCGAGCGAGAACAGCCCCATCACGACGACGATGCCGAACAGGCCCATGTACTGCGACAGGATGGCGATGAAGACGATGTAGAGGGCAAAGAGGAGGAACATCGTCAGGACCATCCGCCCTCGCAGTCCCCAGTCGGCTTTCCACTCCATACCTATCGATATTCGCGGCCGAAGGTAAACAGTATCGCTCGCCATGTCGCGGGGCTTAACCGCCACGACCGACTACTGCCGGCCGATGAGCGATATCGAGTCTCGCGAGTTCTGCCCCCGCTGTGGCGACCCGGTCCCGACCCGTTCGGAGCCGTTACCGGGCGAGCCGCGGGACCGAGACCGGCGGCTCTGTGACGCCTGTTACTTCGACGACTTCGACTTGGTCGACGCACCCGACCGAATCGAGGTGCTCGTCTGTTCCGGCTGTGGCGCCGTCCAGCGCGGCAACCGCTGGGTCGACGTCGACGCCCGCGACTACACCGACGTGGCCATCGACGAAGTGAGCGAAGCCCTCGGCGTCCACGTCGACGCCCGCGACGTGACGTGGGCGGTCGACCCCGAACAGGTCGACGAGACCACCATCCGCATGCACTGCCAGTTCACCGGCGTCGTCCGCCAGACGCCGCTCGAGGAGTCGGTGGTCGTCCCCGTCAAAATCTCGCGGGGCACCTGTGACCGCTGTGGGCGCATCGCCGGCGGCTACTACGCCAGCACCGTCCAAGTTCGTGCGACCGACCGCACCCCCACCCCCGAGGAGCGGTCCCGCGCGGTCGAAATCGCCGAGTCCCACGTCGCCGACAAGGAGGGCGACGGTGACCGCGAGGCGTTCGTGACCGAGGTCAAAGAGACCGACGACGGTCCGAACGTGAAACTCTCGACCAACGGACTGGGCGAGGAGGTGTCCCGTCGCATCACGCGCGAGCTCGGCGGCGACGTGGAGAGTTTCCCCACCCTCGTTACGGAGGACGGCGACGGCAACGAGGTGTACCGCGTCACCTACGCGGTCCGCCTGCCCAAGTTCACGCCCGGCGACATCATCGACCCAGAGGACGACGACGGCCCCGTCCTCGTCACCAGCGTCACCGGGAACCTGAAAGGCGTCCGCCTCGCGACGGGCGACGACTACGAGGAACCCTTCGAGGGAGACACGCCGGGGCACCGTCTCGCCACCCGCGACGACGCCGTCGAGACGACGGTGGTGACCGTCGAGGACGACCACGCCGTCCAGATACTCGACCCCGAGACGTACGCCGCCAAAACGGTGCCGCGCCCGGACTTTTTCGACCCCGACGCGGAGACGACGCCCGTCGTCAAAACTCGCGCCGGACTTCACGTCCTGCCCGAGTGAGGGCAGTCAGACGTCGACGGAGCGACTGAGCGCGGTGCCGTCGGCGCTCGTGTCGGCCGTCGTCCGGGCGGACTGCGTCGTCGCCGCCGCGGCCATCGCGGCCTCCGAACAGCCAGCGTGTCGCGCCGCCTGCGCGAGCGAGAGAGTTCCGTTGCGATACAGCGTCACCGACGACCGAAACGAGTGGCTACGCATTTGAGTAGACTCGACCTACGATTCGACGGTACCTAAGGCTTCGTAGACTGAATTACTCAAATCTCACAATCGAGCGGGGATTGAAAAACGAACGGCCACTTTGTGGGTGGCGTTGTCTCCCACGACTCACTCTCCCCACACGTCCGAGAGGGGGTGGCTGTCGTCGTCGCCGTCGTCGCCGCCACTCGCGCCGCCCCCGTTCGACGACGACTGGCGCGTCTGTGTCCGCCTGCTCCGTCCGTTCCCACGTGACGCCGCGCCGTTCGTCTCGGCAAGTGCCGCCTGCGGGTCGAACTCGGGCAAGTCGGGGCGACTCATCGCGTCGACGGCGTCCGCGAACCAGTCAGGCATGTCGGTCCGCGCCCGGTCGAACAGGTCCAGCAGGCTCGAATCCGCGAGGTAGGTCGCGCCGTGGTCGTCGGGAGCGCGGACGACCCGGCCCGCCGCCTGAATCACCGTCCGGAGCGCGACCCGGTAGTACCAGCTCCACTGCCCGTCTTCGAGGCGGCGCGCCACCCGCGAATCGCTCGTGTTGAGATACGGCGCCTTACAGAGCACCTGCCAGCGCGCGAGGTCACCCCGCAGGTCCAGCGCCTCCTCCATCTTCACCGAGAGGAACACGTCGGGTCGGTCCGTCGCCTTCCACGACTCCAGTTCGGCGTCCCGGTCGTCCCGGTCGTGGGTTCGGACGCGCGCCGCGACGCCGAAGTCGTCGAGGTGGTCGGCCAGTCGCTCCTGAATCGCGTAGGAGTGACAGTGGACGATGCCCTTCTCCGACGGGTGGGCGGCCATCAGGCGGACGAGCAGTCGCGCGACGTTCGGCACCGTCTCGTCCCGATGCTCGTAGGTCATCTTCCCCTGTGTCACGTCGTAGAGCGGGCGGTTGTCCAGCGGGAAGGTGTGTGGCACGTCGACGAGTGCCACGTTCGAGGGGTCGAGCCCGACGCCGCGACAGAACGCCTCCTTGTCCAGAATCGTCGCCGAGAGGAGCGCGAACTTGTTCCCCCGGTCCCAGACGGTGTGATGGAGGTAGCGCGCTGGGTTGAGGGGCTTGATAGTTATCGGCGTCCCTTCGCCGTCCGGTTGGTCGACCACCCACGTCGTCGTACTGGTCGGGTCGCGGTAGTCGGAGACGAACCACGAGAGCTCCGAGCGGAGGTCCTGCAGTCTGTCGCGTCGCGCCGCCTCGCCCGGGGTCAACTCCGCGCTGGCGGTCAGGTCTTCCGCCGCCCGCTCACAGACGCCGGCGAGCGTCTCCGCGAAGCGAGCCGTCCGCTCGACGGGGTCGTCCGCTGCCGACACGTCCGGCACGCCCACGTCGTCCCAGACGGGTACCGTCGCAGGCTGTAAGTCCACCGTGGCGTACATCTCCGCCCACTCCGAGAGGCCGTGGGCCTCGTCGACGACGACCACGTCCCGCCGCCCGAACACCTCGGAGCCGGCGGTCTGCATGAAGTACGCGAGCGTCATCGCGGCAATCGAGCGGTTCGAGGCGATGGCTCGGTCGGCGTAGTACGGACAGCGGTGCTTGACCGAGCAGTCGTAGCCCGACTCGCGGGCGCAGGGCGCGCGGTCGACGGGCGTCGACTGCTCGTCGGGGAGGATGCAGGTGTAGTTGCGCTTGCCCCGAATCACGTTCAGGTCTTCGAGCAGGTCGTCCTCGGCCACGTCGTCGAGTTGGGACACCTGCGGCGTGGTGTAGTAGGCCCCGGTGGCTTCCGATGGCTCGGCTTCCTCGGGGGTTCGGGCCGCGCCGGCGACGGCGCGCGCGAGGAGGGACTTGCCGCTCCCGGTCGGCGCGCGCACCAACACGGCGTCGTTGCCGGCGGCGAAGGCGTCGCGGATGGCGTCGAGCGCTTCGCGCTGATTGCCGCGGAAAGAGGGAGCCGGAAACGAGGCCGGAATGCGGTCGGGGTCCACGATGGGTCCAGCCCGTCAGCGCAAGTAATACTGTCGGACGGCTACGACAGCGCTGCCACGTCCTCGGCGGTCACCTCGCGATCGTCGGGGAGGCGCTCGATGCAGTCGAAACACAGGAAGTGCTCGCTCCCGTCTTCGAGTTCGAGCGTCATCCCGCCCGTCGTCTCGGATTCGAACGTCCAGAAGTCGCCGATGCCGCCCCCGACGTGCACGTCTTCGCCACAGCCGTCACAGGGATCGGAACTCATTGCTCCCATCGAGCGGGTCGAGCGGGAAAGACCTGCCGTCGCTCGCCCTCGGCTGCCCCAAACAGGTAACACCGTCGCGCGCCCACGAAGGGTATGCACACGCTCGTCACCGGTGCCACGGGCTTCGTCGGTGGCCGCCTCGTCCCGGCGCTTCTCGACGCCGGCCACGAGGTAACCGTCCTCGTCCGCTCTCCAACGGGATACGACCCGCCCGAGGGAGTCCGCGTCGTCGTCGGCGACCTGCTGGACCCCGACTCGATTGCCGCCGCCGTCGACGGCGTCGACGCCGCGTACTACCTCGTCCACTCCATGTCCGCGCGCGACGACTTCGAGGCGCGGGACCGACAGGCGGCCGCGAACTTCGCCGACGCCGCCAGCGCCGCGGGGGTCGACCGCGTCATCTATCTCGGCGGCCTCGGCGAGGACCGGGACCAACTCTCGGCGCATCTCCGGTCCCGCCGCGAGGTCGAGCGAGTGCTGGCGACCGGCGACTACGCGCTCACGACGCTCCGGGCGGCCATCATCGTCGGCGCCCGGAGCGCCGGTTTCGAGATGGTCGTCCAACTCGCCGCTCGCCTCCCCGTGATGGTGACGCCCCGGTGGGTGCGGACTCCGTGTCAACCCGTCGCCATCGACGACGTGATTGCCACGCTGGTTGGCGTCCTCGACGTGCCGGAGACGGCCGGCGAGACGTACGACATCGGCGGCCCGGAGGTGCTGACCTACGCCGAGATGCTTCGGCGTACGGGCCGCCACATGGGCCGTGAACCGGCTATCATCGCCGTGCCGGTGTTGACGCCACGGCTCTCCGCGTACTGGGTTGGCCTGATGACCGATGTTCCCTGGAGCGTCGCCCGACCCTTGATTGCGGGGTTGAAGAATCCGGTCGTGGTTGACGACGACCGACTGTCACGGCTGGTTCCCATCGACCCCACTCCCTTCGACGAAGCCGTCCGGCGGGCGCTGACCGCCCGCGAGTCGGTCGGGGTGGCCCCGTGACCGGGCACCGGGACGACGCCGAGCGACAGGCCGCGGGCACACCGCGGGACGACGGGCATCCAATCTTCGGCGACACGTGGGTGTACGAGAGTCTCGTCCGCGGGATTCCCGGCTTCGGGCTCTCGACGCGGCAGGCCATCGGCATCCAGTTGGTCCTCTTCGAGTCGCTCGTGGTCGGTCTCGCGTTCTACTACGGGCTCCCCTCTACCGCCGTCGTCGCGGGCACCGTCGCCGTCGCTGTCGCGACAGCGGGGAGCGTCGCCATGCTCTATATCGGCGCCGCGACGCGTCACCTTGCGCTCCCGGCCGTCCACCGGCGCCTCCTGTTCGGGTCGAGCGTCGAGGTTTTCTTCGGCCTGATGGCCTTCATTATCACGCTCACGTACCTGTTCACCGGGTCGCCCACGCCGCTCGCGTCGCTGTTCGGGTCGTCGCCGCCGGCACCCGTGGTCTTCGTGACCCTGTTGATTCTCTGGGACCTGTGCTACCGCGTCGGCACCTCGTGGTGGACGGCGATGGTGTCGCTGTGGCGGTCGCTCCGGTTTCGCGTTCCCCCCGAAGCTGCCCACCAGTGTCGACGCATCGACGCCGTCAACGTCGGGTTCGCGTTCCTCGAACTCGCGCTGTTGCCGTTCGTCGCCACGCACACCGTCGTCGTCGCGGCGTTGCTCGGTCACGTCGCCGCCGTGACCGTCGTCTCGACGGCGGCGGCGCTCCTCCTCGAAACTGAGCGGTAAGTCCGTGGCGAGCGCCGACTCCTACTCCCCTTGCAGCTGCTTGAACTGGTCAAGCAGGGCTTCCGTGGAGTCGCCGGAGTCGTACGAGAGGGTCCCTCGGTACTGCGACCGGTCGTCGTCGAAGTCCGCGTCGACCTGCGCCGTTTTCTGCTCGCGACGTTCGTGCTCGGCTTCGTCATAGGCACCCATTGACATGGTACGTGCTCACTTGGCAGTACCTTGATTTATAGATAACGGGTGGAACGACCCGCAGAGCCCACACGTTTTTGGCCGGTCGCCCGAAGGCGCGTGTATGGCACGGCAACGCAAGCCCGACTGGTTGCGCATGCAACCGCCGTCGGGCCAGCGGTTCACGGAGATAAAGCAGACGCTCCGCGACCGCGACCTCAACACCGTGTGTGAGGAGGCCAACTGTCCGAATCTGGGCGAATGCTGGAGCGGCCGCAACGGACCGGGAACGGCGACGTTCATGCTCATGGGCGACCGCTGTTCGCGGGGCTGTAACTTCTGTGACGTCCAGACCGGCGGGATGGAGGCGCTCGACCCCGAGGAACCCGACACCGTCGCCGACGCCGTCGCCGACATCGGACTGGACTACGTCGTCCTGACGAGCGTCGACCGCGACGACCTGCCCGACCAGGGCGCCGACCACTTCGCCCGTACCGTCGAGGCCATCAAGGCCCGCGACCCGAGCGTCCTCGTCGAAGTCCTCGTCCCCGACTTCCAGGGCGACCTCGACTGCGTGGACCGCATCCTCGACGCCGGGCCGGACGTGTTCGCCCACAACGTCGAGACGGTCGAACGCCTGCAGTGGCCCGTCCGTGACCGCCGCGCCGGCTACCACCAGTCGCTCTCGGTCCTCGAACACGCCGCTGACACCAGCGACGCCTACACCAAGACGAGTCTCATGCTCGGCCTCGGCGAGTACGACCACGAACTCTACCGAGCGCTCTCGGACTGCCGGGAGGCGGGCGTCGATATCGTCACCCTCGGCCAGTACCTCCAACCCTCTCGTTCCCATCTCGACGTGTACGACTACGTCCATCCCCACGCCTTCGAGACGTGGCGCCGCGTCGCCGAGGAAGAACTCGACTTCCTCTACTGCGCCAGCGGGCCGATGGTCCGGTCGTCGTACCGCGCGGGCGAACTGTTCGTCGACGCCCTCCTCCGCGACGGGCGGAGCGTCGCCGAGGCACGCCGCGAGGCCCGCGAGGGGACGCACGCGTGACCGTCGAAACGGTCGCACTCCCGGACTTGGGCGAGGGCGTCGCCGAGGGCGAACTCCTCCAGTGGCTGGTCGACGCCGGCGAGACGGTGACTGAAGACCAAGTGCTCGCCCAGATGGAGACGGACAAGGCCATCGTCGACCTCCCCGCGCCCCACGACGGCCGGGTGGTCGAGCGCCACGCCGAGGCCGGCGATATGGTCCCGGTCGGCGACCCGGTGATCTCCATCGAAAGCGTCGACGACGAGGCGAGCGACACCGACGATGCCGTGCAGAGCGACGCCGATGATGCCGCGCCGAGCGACACTGACGACGCCGCGCAGAGCGACACCGACGATACTGCGCCGAGCGACGACGACACTTCAGACCCCGACGAAACGCCACCTCTCGTCCCCGACGGCCGCGTGTTCGCCCCGCCGCGCGTCCGCCGACTCGCCCGCGAACTTGGCGTCGACATCGGTCGCGTCACCGGTACGGGGCCGAACGGTCGCGTCACGGACGCGGACGTGCGGGCGGCGAGCGAGGGCGACGAATCCGCAGACTGCGGCGAGGAATCGACCCACAAGACCGACGAGAGGACGACGCCCCAGACCGACGAGGCGGCGGAATCCACCGCCACGGACGACCGCCCCACCCCACGGACCCCCGCCGACGACGCGACCGACGTGATGCGACCGCGGAGCGACACCGAGGGGCGGACCCACCGCGAATCGGCGTCGGCCGTCGACGCCGCGAGCGATGTCAAGACGACGGTCGATGCGGGGGCGACTCCCCCCGCGGACCGGGACTCCGACGGCCCCACCACCGTCGAGTTCGACCCCGCGAACGCCGCCGTCGCCCAGACGACACACACCGACCACGCGGACGTGACCGACCTCGTCGAACTGACGACCGAACTCGACCCGTACGCCGCGGACGCGGACGTCGACCTCACGCCGCTTCCCTTCGTGTTGCGCGCCGTGACGAACGCCCTCGCCGAGGTACCGGAACTCAACGCCACCCTCGACGACGGCGAGGCCGTCCGCCACGACGACTACCATCTCGGCGTGGCGACGGCGACGGGCGCGGGACTCGCGGTGCCCGTCGTCGAACACGTCGACCAGCTCGACCTCCTCACGCTCGCGTCCGAGACGGCCGCCGCCCTCGACGGTTCGTCGCCCGACCCCGACCCGACTCGCGCGACGTTCACCGTCACGAACACCGGCGCCATCGGTGGGGAGTACGCCACGCCCGCCGTCCGCCCGCCGCAGGTTGCGACGCTCGCCCTCGGGCGTCTCGAACCGCGGCCGCGGGCCGTCGACGACGCCGTCGTCGTCCGGCACACCCTCCCGCTCTCGCTGTCGGTCGACCACCGCGTCGTCGACGGGGCGACCGCCGCTCGCTTCACCAATCGAGTGCGAGCGTGTCTCTCCGACCCGACGCGCCTGCTCTCGCCGCCGGTGGAGGAACAGTTGCGGTAACCCCGCCATTTAATCACCCTCTCCGTGCAGGGTATCCCCATGACAGTCACTCTTGAGGATATCGAGGCGGCGCGCGCCCGATTCGACGACCCGGACATCGTCCGACAGACGCCAATCGAGACGAACCGTTCGCTCAGCAAGATGTCGGGCGGGGACGTCCACCTGAAGATGGAGCACCTCCAGCGGACTGGCTCGTTCAAGACGCGCGGCGCCTACAACAAACTGAAACAGGAGGCCGAGGCGGGCAGCGACAAACACGTCGTCGCCGCCAGCGCCGGCAACCACGCACAGGGCGTCGCCCTCGCGGCCACGACGGTCGGTCTCGATTCGACCATCGTCATGCCGACGAACGCCCCACAGGCCAAAATCGACGCCACCCGGAGCTACGGCGCCTCGGTCGAACTCCACGGTGCGAACTTCGGCGAGGCGATGAGCCACGCACAGGCGATGGCCGAAGAGCCGGGTCGACTGTTCGTCCACGCCTACGACGACCCCGACATCGTCGCCGGGCAGGGGACGCTCGGCCTCGAAATCTACGAGCAGGTACCCGACGTCGACACCGTCCTCGTCCCCATCGGCGGCGGCGGCCTCATCGGCGGCATCAGCACGGCGCTGAAGTCGCTCGACGACTCGGTGCGCGTCGTCGGCGTGCAGGCCGAAATGGCCGCGACGGTGCCAGACAGTCTCAACAAGGGCATCCCGGTCGACGAGGACTCGCCCAAGACAATCGCGGACGGCATCGCCACGGGGAGCATCTCCGAACTCACGCTCGGGTTGATAGAGGAACACGTCGACGAGGTGGTGACGGTGAGCGACGACGAAATCGCCCAGAGTATCCTCACGGTGCTCGAACGTGCGAAGCAGCTGATAGAGGGCGCGGGCGGGGCGTCGGTCGCCGCGCTATTGAGCGACGAAATCGACGTCGAGGGCGAGACGGTCGTCCCCCTGCTCTGTGGCGGCAACATCGACATGTCGATGCTCCAGACGGTGCTGACACACGCCCTGACCGACCGCAGCCAACTCCTCCGCTTGCGCATCCGCATCCGCGACGAACCCGGCGAGATGGGTCGCATTTCGGGTATCATCGGCGACAAGGGGGCGAACATCCGGACGGTCAGACACGACCGCGCCGTCGGCGACCTGCACGTCGGTGACGCCTACCTCGTCTTCCAAGTGCTCACGAGTGGTGAGAGCCACGCCACGAACGTCATCGGCGCCATCGAAGACGCCGGCTACGAAGTCGAGCGCGTCAACTGACGGACGCCAAGAAGTGTGTGCGATTAGTGGATGAGCGGTCGGTTCCTATTATATAACTTAAACGCCCGCACATAGCCTGCGTAATGGTGATGCGTGACACTGTTGCACTCTCTACCGTAACGTGACCGGACACGACGTCCGTGTCAGGCACGAGTCGACTACTATGACCAACGATCACGACCTCACGCGACGAACGTACCTGCGGGCGGCGGCTGCTGGCGCCGCGATGACCGGAGCGGCCGGTTGCCTCGGCGGCGGTGGCGGCGGCGGTAGCGAGGGGAACAGCTGGCGAACACAAGAGCTCGCGACGGTCCCGGCGCCGGGTGACGCTGCACTCTACGAACCCACCGACCAAGACCAGACGGGCGAGACCATCAATCATCTCACCTGGACGGGGTACGACGCCTCGAACGTCCAAGGCCCGTTCCGGGAACAGTTCGACTGCCAGACGCAGTTGGACCTGTTCACGTCGAATCCGAAGGCGTTCAACCGGCTCCAGTCCGGCGAATGGCAGCAGTTCCACCAAGCTACGTTCGACATGGCGTGGATTCCGCGCTTGGCCGAGGCGGGGCTGATTCGGCCCATCGACTACGAGGACTGGAAGCCGTACACCTTCGACCAGTACATCGACCTGTTCAAGAAGGAGAACGGGTACAAGTACGCCTTCGTCAACGAGGACGACTACACCTTCGACGTCGACGGCACGATGTACGGCGCGCCCCAGCGGTTCGGGTGGGCCTCGTTCGTCGTCAACACCGACAACGTCTCCGAGGACGCCTACTCCAGCTACGACGCCGCGTGGTCCGACGAGTTCGAGGTCGGCATCTACGACCTGATGTTCTGGGGCATCCAGATTATCATGCTCCGCGAGGGCATCGACCCCTTCAAAGAGCACACCGAGGCCGAAGTCGAACAGGTCCGACAGGCCACCTTCGACCTCTTCGACAACGCGAAGACACTCCTGCCCGACTTCGCCTCGATGAATCAGGCGATGAAGTCCGGTGAAATCGACATCGGCTTCATCTCCGGCAACTGGATCAACGGGACGCTCCGCCGCGGCGGCAACATGCAGTTCGAGGCCGTCGTCCCGGAGGAAGGGAGCGTCATCTGGGTCGAGACGACAGCCTTCGTCAAGGGCGACCAGCCCACCGTCTCCGACAACTACCTCGCGTACATGCAGCGCGGCGAGAACGCGCTCAAGCTCTCGTGGCCCACCTCGGGGGGGACGAACGTCGTCCCCCACCAGACGGCGTGGGAGAACTACAACGACCGACAGCGCGAAGTGCTTCGTGTCGACGAAGTGCGGGACATCATCGACCGGTCGGTGTTCTACACCGGGATTCCGGATCTGGACAAGTTCGAGCCAATCTGGCGCGAAGCCAAGAGTCGACTCTGAGCGGTCCTCGGCTGCGGCGATTATCAATGTTACAGGCAACCGATCTACGGAAGGAGTATGGCTCGCTCGTCGCCGTCGACGATGTCGACCTCGAAATCGAGACCGGCGAGTTCGCGACCATCGTCGGCCCGTCCGGGAGTGGCAAGAGTACGCTGTTGCACATGCTCGCCGGCCACCTCGAACCCAGCGGCGGGACGATAACGCTCGACGGGGAGGACATCACCGACACGAAACCGCAGGAGCGTCCCACCAGCCTCGTCTTTCAGTCGTGGGCGCTGTTCCCCCACATGACCGTCCGGGAGAACATCGAGTTCCCGATTCGGACCACGGGGCGGTCGGTGGACGGGCAGGTGGAAACACTGCTCGAACAGGTTCAGCTTGACCCCGAGGTGCAGGCGGACAAGCAGGTGTCGGAGCTCTCCGGCGGCCAGCGACAGCGGGTCGCGCTCGCGCGTTCGCTCGCCTACGACCCCGATATCCTCTTGCTCGACGAACCGCTCGCGTCGCTCGACTACGTCCTCCAGAAACAGCTCCAGCGCGAACTCGCCGACCTGAACGTCGAACTCGACATGACGTTCGTCTACGTCACACACTCGCTGGAAGCGGCGCTCGTGATGAGTGACAAGCTCTTCGTCATCGACGAGGGCGACCTGATTCAGACCGGTCCACCCGAGGAAATCTACCGCGAACCGAACAACAAGTTCATCGCGGAGTTCATGGGCGACGCCAACGTCTTCGCCGTCGATGTCGTCGACAGCGACGGGGAGACAGTGACGGTCGACAGCGGCGAGTTCGAGGGGTCGGTGACGGTGTCCACGCCCATCGACGACGCGCCCGAGTACCTCGTCGTCCGCCACGACGACTGCGTGGTCGAACCGACGCTCCGACGCGCCGTCGGCGCGCCCGTCAACGTCGACAACGTTCTCGTCCGCGGCAACACCGTCCTGGTCGAGTGTTCGTCGACCACCACCGACGACGACTACGTCGCCGAGGTGGACTACGACCACTTCGAATCGGTCGACATCGCGGTCGGTGATACCGCGTACATCCAGTGGGAGACCGAGAAATCGATTCTGGTGCCCGAGTGATGTCCGCGCTAGATACGCTCCGCGGCCGGATGGACGCGGTGGCGACGAGTGACAACCCACTCACAGCGCTCGTCACGCCCCCGTACGTCCTCTTGCTTCCGCTCGCGGTTCTGTTGCTCGTCATGTTCGTCGGCCCGATGGTCGCCATCGTGTTGTTCTCCGTCCAGCCGGGCAACGCCATCTCGCTGAACCCCGGGACGTGGACGGTTGAACACTACGCCGAGATACTCGGCGGCATGGCGAGCGGCGAGGGGGTGTACGGCGACGTCCTCGTCAACACGGCCGCCGTGAGCGCCGTCACCACCGTCGTGACGCTCGTGCTCTCCTATCCGGCGGCCTACGCGCTCGCCCGCAAAATCAAGCGGTACAAGACGGTGTTCTTGCTCGTGCTCATCATCCCCCTGTTCACGAGCGTGAACATCCGGGTGTTCGGATGGGCGCTCTTTCTCGTCAACAACGGCGTCCTCGAAAGCGTCGTCAGCCTGTTCGGCGTGTCGAACTACCCCACGATGATGTACCAGCGGTGGACGATTATCCTCGGGACGACGTACGTCTACATGCCGTTCATGCTGTTCCCCATCTACCTGTCTCTCCTCTCCATCGAGGACGAGACTATCGCGGCGGCGCAGGACTTGGGCGCGAACCGGTGGACGCTCTTCCGGCGAATCGTCCTCCCGCTGAGCAAGCCCGGCGTCATCATCGGCTCGCTGTTCGTGTTCATCCTCAGCCTCGGCGCCGACGTGGAGGCACAGATTCTCGGCGGTGGCTCGATTTTCACCATGGCGAGCAACATCAACTACTCGTTCGGGTACAGTCAGAACTGGCCGCTCGGTTCCGCACAGGCCGTCGGCCTCCTCATCATCACCGTCGTCTGCGGGGTCATCATCCTGCGGACGATCAATCTGAAGGAAATCGCGTCGCGAGGTGACGCATGAGCGCCGAATCCAGCACGCTGACCGACCGCCTCGGCGCCGGTGCGTGGTACGGCTACGTCGCCCTCGTGGCGCTCTTTTTCCTGACGCCGCTGTTCTCGCTCGTCATCGCCTCGTTCTACGACGGGCGCTTTTTCTCCATCGTCGACTACGAGTTCTCGCTCGACTGGTACCGGGCGGCGCTCGCGTCGGGGAGCATCCGCTCTGCCTTCCTGAACACCGTCCGCATCTCGGTGCCGGTGACGATTCTGAGCACCATCATCGGCACGGGCGGCGCTATCGCGTACACTCGCTACGAGTTCCCGTGGCAAGAGCGATTCAAACTGCTCGCGCTCCTGCCCATCTTCTTCCCCCTCATCCTCCTCGGTCTCGGGATGTCGATGTGGTCGAGCGTCATCGGCCTCGGCTACGGCATCGTCCCGTCGATTATCGGCGAACTCGTCTGGATTTCGCCCATCGTCATGTTCGTCGTCTCCATCACCGCACTGGGTGTCGACCCCAACATCGAGGAGGCGGCGCGTGACCTCGGCGCCGACACCGTCACGCTCTACCGAGAGGTGACGCTTCCCCTCATCAAGGACGGTGTCGTCTCCGGCGCCATCTTCGCGTTCGTGCTCTCGTGGAACAACTACTACATCGTCTCCTATCTCTCCGGGCCACAGAGCACGATTACGACGTGGATTCACGGTCGGATGACGCAGGGCTTTACGCCCGTCGTCCCCGCCGTAGCGTCGCTCATCTTCTACGTCTCGCTCCTCCTGGTCGTCGCCGCCTTCGTCGTCGAGTTCCGTGACGACGGTGAGTGAGCGACGACCCGATTCTATTACCCGGATATATCCGGCTCGATTGGGCACAACCCGTAAATATGTGGGTAGTCAATTGCCCACAACCACCACAGGGTGTGGCTCGATGCTCGAATACACATTTAGAATCAGACACGAAGGGTGTTGGACCGAGACGGTCGACGACGCGTTCCCGGGCGTCGCGGCGACTATCATCTACTCCTATCGCTTGACTGGGACGAGCATCACGATGATTGAAGCGACGGGAATCGACGAGAGCCGGGTCGACGCGCTGGTGGAGTGGCTTGGCGACCACGAGGTCATGACCTCGGCCCAGTTGGTCAGCTACCACGAGGGGCGGGATACGGCGTTCATCAGCCTCGAGGGCGACTATCGCACCGACACCGAACCCGTGTTGAACGTCCTCCTGCGGAACAACTGCTTCCCGACGATTCCCGCCACCGTCTCCAACGGGCGCGAACACTGGAGCGTCCTCGCCTCCACACACGAGGAGGTGAGCACGACTCACGAAGAGCTCCGGGCCATCGGCTCCGTCGAGGTGGACGCGCTCCGACAGCCGGAACTCGGCCGACTCCTCACGGGCTTGACCGAGATTAAACAGGCAGTCCAGGACCTCTCGCCCCGGCAGACCGAGGTGCTCGCCCGCGCTATCGAACACGGCTACTACGACTCGCCCCGCGGCTGCAACATCGAAGAACTCGCGGCGATGGATTCGGCGAACACCTCGACGGTCGGCGAACACCTCCGTCGCTCGGAAGCGAAGATTCTGGAGGCGGTCGGGTCGATGCTGACCCAGACCTAGAACTCGTCGCTGTACTCCGCTCGCTCCCACTCCGTGACCGAATCCATGTAGCGGTCGAACTCGTCGCGTTTGAGCTTCAGGAACTCCTCGACCAGCGGCTCACCGAGCGCTTCTGTCAGCACCTCGTCGGCCTCCAGTTCGTCCAGCGCCGCCCAGAGGGTTCGAGGGAGCCTGTCGTAGTCCTCCTCGTAGGCGTTGGCGAGTGTCGGCTCGCCCGGGTCGGTCTCGTTTCGAATCCCGTCCAGCCCGGCCGCGAGCGTCGCCGCCAGCCCTAGGTAGGGGTTGCACGACGAGTCGGGCACTCGGTGTTCGACTCGGGCCGCCGACCCGAGTTCCGGCGGGATGCGGAGGACCGTCGAGCGGTTGTCCGGTCCCCACGCCACGTTGACGGGCGCCCAGATACCCGGCAGGAGGCGACGGTAGGAGTTCACCGTCGGCGCACAGAGCGCGGTGAGCGCCTGCATGTGGTCGAGCAAGCCGCCGATGAAGTGGTGGGCCGTCTCGGAGAGTCCCGAGTCTCCCTCCGGGTGCTTCCCCGCCGGGAACTGCAGGTTCCCCGTCTCGCTGGCGAACAGGTTCTCCCCGACCGACTCGTCCCAGAGACTGAGGTGGAAATGGAGGCCGTTGGCGTCTTCGCCCGAGTAGGGGCGGGGCATGAACGACGCTCGATAGCCGCGCTCGCGGGCGATGGCCTTCGCAGCGTGCCGGAAGAACATGAGCGAGTCCGCGGTGGTGAGGGCGTCGTCGTACTGGACGTTCACCTCGAACTGACCGGGTTGGGACTCCTGATGAACTCCGAGCATCGACGCGCCCGCCGTCTCCATCGCGTCCGACCACGCTCGAACGATGCCGTCCGCGCCGTCGAGTGCCGTCATGTCGTACGAGCACCGGGTGTTGTAGGGCTCCCAGTCGCCCTCGCCGTCGGGTTTGAGCAGGGAGAACTCGGCTTCGACGCCGGCGAGGGGGACGAACCCTTCGTCGCGCACGTCGTCGACGACGCGGCGGAGCGCGCTCCGCGAACAGAGGTCGAACGCCGAGCCGTCGACGTTCGTCAGATTCGAGAAGACGGCGGCGGTGTCGTCGGTCCACGTAATCTCGCGCAGCGAGTCGGGGTCCGCGACGGCCAGCATGTCGCCACCCTCCGCCCCGTAGCGCGGGTCGTCGAGCAATCCCGGTTCCAGCGTGAGCTCCGCGACGCCGTTGGCGAAGCCGACACCCTCGTCGACGGCCGCTTCGTACTCGCTCGCCGGTAACGAGATGCCGCGCGCGACGCCGTTCAGGTCCGTCCAGACCAGTCGAACCCGGTCGTATTCGGTCATTGCAATAGTATACCAACCACGCTACCTCCTGATAGCGATTCACCCGTGTACTTACGAGTAACTAAGTAGGTCACGCACCGTCACACCCCCGACGTATAAACGACCGCACATCCGGTGGACAACCCTTAGGCCGGGTCGCGGGGGAATCGTCGCATGGAGAATCAGGCGTACGACCTGTTGATTGACGGAACGCGGCGACAGGCCGCGTCGACGCTCGCAGTCGAGAACCCGGCGACCGGCGAGACGGTCGGTCGCGTGGCGAAAGGCGACGCGGCCGACGCTGCCGCGGCCATCGACGCCGCCGCCGCTGCGGCCCCGGCGTGGGCCGAGAGCGCGCCCGGCGAGCGCGAAGCACCGCTTCACGCCGTCGCCGATGCCATCGAGGCGGACGACGAACTCGCGACGCTCCTCGCGGCCGAGGCGGGCAAACCCCTCGCCACCGCCGAGGGCGAAGTCGCCGAGACAGCGGCGCAGTTCCGCTTCTACGCGGGTGTGACCGACAAGGTTCGTGGCGACACGATTCCGACGGCGACGAACCGCTTTGCCTACACCAAGCGCTCGCCCTACGGCGTCACCGCCCACGTCGTCCCGTGGAACTACCCGCTCTTGCTCGGGACGCGCGGGTTCGCGAGTGCACTCGCGACGGGGAACACGCTGGTCGTCAAGCCGCCGAGTAACGCCCCTCTCTCGACGATGCGCGTCGGCGAGATGCTCGACGACGCCTTCCCCGACGGCGTCGTCAACGTCGTCCCCGGGCCGGGGAGCGAGGTGGGTGCGGAACTCGCGGGCAGCGCCGGCGTCGACGCCATCACCTTCACCGGGTCGACGGGCGTCGGTCGGGGCGTCCTCGAAGCCGCGGCAGAGCACATCACGCCCGTCGACGTCGAACTCGGGGGGAAGGCGCCCGCCATCGTCCTCCCCGACGCCGACGTGGAGAACGCGGCCCGCGGCGTCGTCGCCGGCATCTTCTCGAACGCCGGCCAGAACTGCGTCGCCACCTCCCGGTGTCTCGTTCACGAGGATATCCACGACGAACTCGTCGACCGGGTCGTCGAGAAGACCAAGCGAATCACGCTCGGCGAGGGAACCGACCCCGAGACGGACATGGGCCCGGTCATCTCCGCGGACGCGCAGGCGGAGGTCCTCGACTACATCGACTCCGCCCGTGACGAGGGCGCGACGCTCCTCACGGGCGGCGAGGTGCCCGACGACCCCGCCCTCGCCGACGGCCACTTCGTCGAGCCGACGGTGTTCGACGACGTGACCCCCGACATGACCATCGCGTGCGAGGAGATTTTCGGGCCGGTGCTGGGCTTCGTCACCGTCTCCTCCGCTGATGAGGCAATCGAGGTGGCGAACGACTCGCCGTTCGCGCTCGCGGCGTCGCTGTGGACGGAATCCATCGACGCGACCCGAATCGCGGACCGACTGGACCACGGCCTCGTCGCCGTCAACACCTTCCCGGTGTCGATGCCACAGAGTCCGTGGGGCGGGAACAAGGAGAGCGGTATCGGCCGCGAGGGCGGTCTGGAGGGCGTCGAAGCCTTCACCACCGTCGACAGCGTCGTCGTCGAACACGACGACATCGGAGAGCCGTATGAGTGAGACGGTCCTCGTCGGCCAGATAGAACACGAGACGAACACGTTCTCGTCGTTCGAGACGGGACTGGCCGAGTTCGCGGACGCGTCGCTCCACTACGGTGACGACGTCATCGCCGACCTGGGCGGGACGAACACGGCGGTCGGGGGCTTCCTCCGCGTCGCCGACCGCGAGGACTGGGACGTGGTGCCGACCGTCGCCGCCGACGCCACGCCGGGCGGCCCCGTCACCGCCGAGGCCCGCGAGACACTGCTCGACGAGGTGCTCGCGGGAATCGAGCGGACCGACCCCGACGGCGTCCTGTTGGCGCTTCACGGGGCGATGGTGAGCGACGGCGTCAGCGACGGCGACGGATACATCCTCGACCAGGTGCGCCGCGCCGTCGGTCCCGACGTGCCCGTGATGGCGTCACTCGACCTCCACGCCAACGTCTCGGACCGGATGACCCGTCACGCGGATGGGCTGTTCGGCTACGACACGTACCCACACGTCGACATCGGCGATACGGGCGAGACGGCGGCGCAGGCGATGGCTGCGACGCTCCGTGGTGACCTCGACCCGACGGTGGTCGTCGAGCGCGCCCCTCTCCTCCCGCCGCTTCCCGAGCTTCGGACGGAACTCGACCCGATGCGCTCGCTACTCGCGGCGGCCGCCGAAGCGGAGGGCGACCAGCTGCCCGACGTGTCAGTGTTCGGCGGTTTCGCACAGGCCGACGTGGCTCACGCGGGTTTCTCGGTCGTCGGCGTCGCCGACCAGTCAGTCGCCGACGACGCCCGTGAGACGTGTCGGGGCCTCGCGGACGAGGCCTACGACCGCCGCCACGAGTTCGACCGCGAGTACACGAGCGTCGCCGACGCGGCGTCGCGAGCGGCGTCGTGGGACGGCGACGACCCCATTCTCCTCGCGGACATCTCCGACAATCCCGGCGGCGGGAGCGCACAGGACGGCACGGCGTTGCTCGCGGCCCTCCTTGACGCTGGCGTCGAGGACGCGGCGCTGGCGACGATTTACGACCCTGCGACGGTCGACGCGGCAGTCGAGGCGGGTGTCGGTGAGACGGTATCCGTGTCGCTCGGCGGGACGAGCGGCGAGACTGGCGAGCCGCTGGACGTGACGGGGCGGGTGCGTCTCCTCTCGGACGGGGCCTATCGCAACTACGGCCCAATGTCGACCGGACTTCGGGTCTCCTTCGGGCGGACGGCCTGCCTCGAAATCGACGGAATCGACGTGCTCGTCGGCTCGCACCGCCAACAGCCGTACGACCCTGAGGCCTTCCGGAGCCAGGGACTCACGCCCGAGCGTGCGAACGTCCTCGTCCTCAAGAGCACGGTCCACTACCGGGCGGCGTTCGAGCCACTCGTCGGCGAGGTGTGTGAGGTGGCGACGCCCGGCCTCTGTAGTCCCGACCTCTCGGCCTTCGCGTACGAGAACGTCCCGCGGCCCATCTACCCGCTTGACGAGGACGCGTAGTCGCGCGCGCGACTTAACGGCCCGTCGATATGTGACACAACCGCCTTGCGCCGAAGCGGGAACGTATACCACACGCGGCGGTCACGCCATCTCGCGCACGCGCCGCACGCAAGACCGTGGCTCTCCCACGGCGACAGGACTTCACGCATTATGACAGCGACTCACCAGATGTGGAACGTACCGAATCGAATGCTCTTCGGCTGGGGTGCGGTGGCCGAAATCGGCGACTATCTCGACGAATTCGACGCCGAGCACCCGCTCGTCGTCACTGACGAAGGCGTTCGGGCGGCGGGCGTCCTCGACCCCCTCCTCGACGCTATCGAGGAATCGGGGCGGACCTACACCGTCTACGACGGCGTCCAGCCCGACCCGACGGACGTCATCGTTCACGACGCCGCGGCGGCCTACGACGAGGCGGGCGCCGACCTCGTGTTGGGCGTCGGCGGCGGGTCCTCCATCGACACGGCGAAAGCTGCGAGCATCCTCGCGACCAACGACGGCCACATCCTCGATTTCGAGGGGAGTGGCAACGTCCCCAACGACCCGCCACCGAGCGTGTTCGTCCCGACGACGGCGGGCACGGGGAGCGAAGTCGGCCACTGGACCATCGTCAAGGACTCCGAGACATCCATCAAGGAGGAAATCGGTGACGTGAGCCTGCTGGCAGACCTCGCGCTTGTCGACCCGCAGTTGACGGCGAGCGCGCCCGCCCCCGTCAAGGCCGCGACGGGGATGGACGTGCTGACCCACGCCGTCGAAGCCTCCGTCTCCATCAAGGCCCAGAGCCAGACCTCGGCGCTCGCAATCGACTCCATCGAGAAGGTCGGTACCTACCTGCCGCGAGCGGTCGAGTATCGTGGCGGCGACCGCGAGGCGCTGTCGAAGATGGCGCGCGCGAGTTCGCAGGCCGGCATGGCCTTCAACGGCGCCGGCCTCGGCGCCGTCCACGCCCTCTCGCATCAGGTCGGCGGCACCTTCGGCGTCCCGCACGGCTTGGCCAACGCCATCCTCCTCCCGTACGTGATGGAGTACAACCTGCCGCAGGTGCCCGAGGAGATGGTGGCCATCGCGTCGGCGCTCGGTGAGGACGTCGACCCCGCGAAACCGGCGCGAGCGGAGGCGACGAAGGCGGTCGACGCGGTGCGCCGCCTCGCGGACGACGTCCGGATTCCCGAGACCCTCGCGGAGACGGCGGCGGAGCGCGAAGCGGTCCCGCGCTTGGCGGAGCAGGCGATGGACGACGGCTCGCTCACGGGCAATCCGCGAGCGACCGACGCCGACGACCTCGCCGCCATCCTCGAACGTGCGTTCGACGGGCAGTTCGAGACGATACAGCGATGAGCGTCACGGCAAACCCCGGGACAGCGTCGCATATATACGTCGAGCGGCCTGAGGGCGCCTAGTATGCCGTACGCGACTCACTCCGCGGCCGAACGGGCCGCGATGCTCGACGCCGTCGGCGTCGACGACCCCGACGACCTGTTCGACGTACCTGACTCCGTTCGGTTCGACGGCGAGTACGGAATCGAGGCCCGGTCGGAGCGGGCGACCCGCGCGACGGTCGAGGAGGCCCTTGAGGACTCCGCGGATATGGTCGAGTTCCTCGGCGGCGGTCACTACGACCACTACGTCCCCTCGGTCGTCGACCACCTCTCGCTTCGCTCGGAGTTTCTCACGAGTTACACGCAGTACCAACCCGAGGTCACGCAGGGCTTCCTGCAGGCGCTCTTCGAATTCCAGTCGCTCGTCGTCGAACTCACCGGTCTCGGCGTCGCCAACTGTTCGATGTACGACCGCGCGACGGCGCTCGGCGAGGCGGCGCTCCTCGCTGACCGGGTGCGCGCCGTCGACGGCGACCGAGTGCTCATCCCCGACTCTCTCCCCGACCGGGTGCGGTCCGTCCTCGACAACTACACCGACGGCCCGGACATCGGCGTCGACACCTACCCCACCAGTTCGGGTACGGTCGACGTGGACGCCCTCGCCGACTCCATCGACGACGACGTGTCGATGGTGTACGCCGCGACGCCGAACGCACGCGGCCTGCTCGAACCCGACCTGTCTGCCGTCGGCGACGTGGCCGACGACCACGACGCCCTGTTCTGTGTCGGCACCGACGCCGTGGCGCTGGGACTGCTCGAACCCCCGGCGGCCTACGGCGCAGACGTCGTCGTCGGCGACGCGAGCGTCCTCGGTCTCCCGACCACCTACGGGATGGGCCTCGGCCTCTTCGCCTGCCGCGAGGACTACCTGCGGCAGGTCCCCGGCCGCCTCGTCGGCGCCGGCGAGGACGAGGCGGGCAACCGCGCTTACACCCTGACGCTCCAGACGCGCGAACAGCATATCCGCCGGGAGCGTGCCACCTCGAACATCTGTACGAATCAGGCGTGGCTGGCGCTCCGGGCGGCGATGCACGCCGCGTGGCTCGGCCCCGACGGCCTCGTCGAGTTGGCCGAAACCTGTGTCACTGGGGTTTCCGACGCCTGCGAGCGAATCGACGCCCTCGACGGGTTCACTGCCCCCGTCTACGACGGCCACCACTTCCGCGAGGCGCTTGTCGACTGCGCCGACCCCGACGCCGTCGTCGAGCACTGCCGCGACGAGGGGGTCGCGGTCCGCACCGTCGCCGACGGCGACGACGAGTATCTCGCCGTCTGTGTGACCGACACCAACCGCGAGCAGGTCGATGCGTTGGTCGATGCCCTCGCGGGCTACGGGGGTGGCGCATGAGCGACGACGCCCCCCACCAGCAGGCGCGCTGGTACGCGGGCGAGCAGTACGAACCCCTGCTCTCCGAGAAGCGGACCGAGACGGTCGACGTCGACTCCTCGCTCCCGGACGACCTGACGCGGGACGAACTCGAACTCCCCGCGCCCGCGGAACCGGAGTTGGCGCGTCACTACACGCACCTCTCGCAGATGAACTACGGCGTCGAATCCGGCCCCATCCCGCTGGGGTCGTGTACGATGAAGTACAACCCCTCGTTCACCGAGGACATCGCCGCTCACCCGGGCAACCGCGTGCATCCCCTTCGCGACGACGCCGACAAGCAGGGGATTCTCCGCCTCTGTCACGAGCTACAGGACGCCCTCGCGACCATCGGCGGGATGGACGCGGTGACGCTCCAACCGCCCGCGGGCGCCGCAGGCGAGTTCACAGGCATTCAGGTGGCGAAAGCCTACCACGCCGCCGAAGACGACGAGCGCAGCGAGGTCATCGTCCCCGAGTCCGCCCACGGAACCAACTTCGCCAGCGCGGCGATGGCCGGCTACGACGTGGTCGAACTCCCCTCGAACGAGAACGGGCGCGTCGAGGTGGACGCGTTGCGGGCGGCGGTCGGGTCTGAGACGGCGCTCCTGATGCTCACCAACCCCAACACGCTGGGGTTGTTCGAGCGCGATATCGAGGAAATCGCCGACATCGTCCACGACGCCGGCGGACTCCTCTACTACGACGGGGCGAACCTCAACTCCCTGCTCGGGAAGGCCCGCCCCGGCGACATGGGCTTCGACGTGATGCATTTCAACCTGCACAAGACGTTCGCGACGCCCCACGGCGGCGGCGGGCCGGGACAGGGGCCAATCGGCGTCAGGGAGGACCTCGAACCCTTCCTCCCCACGCCGCAGGTCCGCGAAACCGACGAGGGGTACGAGACTTACGCCCCCGCCCAGAGCATCGGGCGCGTCCACGAGTTCTTGGGCAACTGGCTGGTGCTGGTGAAGGCGTACGCCTACATCCTCCGCCACGGCGACGAGGGCCTCGAACGCGTGAGCGAAACCGCCGTCCTCAACGCCAACTACCTCGCCTCCCAGATAGATTACGAGGTGCCCTACGGCCCGTTCCACCACGAGTTCGTCGCGAGTGCGGACGCCGACGCCGCGGACGTGGCGAAGGCGATGCTCGACCACGGCGTCCACCCGCCGACGACGAAGTGGCCCGAAATCGTCGACGAGGCGCTGATGACGGAGCCGACCGAGACGGAGTCGAAGGCGCGACTCGACGACTTGGCGGCGGCGTTCGACGCCGTCGCTGCGACCGACCCCGAGGACTTGGCCGAGACGCCGACGGCGACGGCGGCCCGGCGCATCGACCAGGCCGCGGCGGCCCGGACCCCCCGGCTCTCGTGGCACGCCCTCGACGAGGAGTAGCCGGCTTCACTTTTAGGGATATTTTGTGATGGACCCTGCTACTTAACTGGGTGTTCGCCATGGTGTGTTGCGTGACACCGACGCATACGCACCTTCGGGACACCGACCCCGATGTCGCCGAAGCCATCGCTGGAGAGGAGCGCCGTCAGGAGAACAACTTGGAGATGATCGCCTCGGAGAATCACGTCTCCGAAGCGGTGATGGAGGCCCAGGGAAGCGTCATGACGAACAAGTACGCGGAGGGCTATCCGGGCGAGCGCTACTACGGTGGCTGCGAGCACATGGACACCGTCGAGAACCTCGCCATCGACCGAGCGAAGCAGCTGTTCGGCGCCGAGCACGTCAACGTCCAGCCCCACAGCGGGACGCAGGCGAACATGGGCGTCTACTTCGCGATGCTCGACCCGGGCGACAAGATCATGTCGCTCGACCTGAACCACGGCGGCCATCTGAGCCACGGCCACCACGTCAACTTCTCCGGCCAGCTCTACGAAGTCGAACAGTATGGCGTCGACCCCGAGACGGGCTACATCGACTACGACGAGGTAGCGGAGCAGGCCGCCGAGTTCGGCCCCGACATCATCGTCAGCGGGTCCTCGGCGTACCCCCGCGAGTTCGAGTGGGACCGCCTCTCCGCCATCGCCGACGACGTCGACGCCCACCACCTCGCCGACATCGCCCACATCACCGGGCTGGTGGCCGCGGGGATTCACTCCTCGCCGGTCGGCTCCGCCGACTTCGTCACCGGGAGCACGCACAAGACCATCCGCGCCGGCCGCGGCGGGATGATAATGACGACCGACGAGCACGCCGACGCGGTGGACAAGGCCATCTTCCCCGGCGGGCAGGGCGGCCCCCTGATGCACAACATCGCGGGCAAAGCGGTCGGCTTCGGTGAGGCACTCGAATCCGACTTCGTCGACTACGCGGAGCAGGTGGTCTCCAACGCCAAGACGCTCGCCGACGTGTTCACCGACGCGGGCATCCAGCCAGTCTCCGGCGGCACGGACAAACACCTCCTCCTCCTCGACCTGCGCGAGTCCCACCCCGACCTGACGGGCGAGGAGGCCGAGGACGCTCTCGACGACGTGGGCATCACCGTCAACAAGAACACGGTGCCCGGCGAGACGCGGTCGCCGTTCGTCACCAGCGGCATTCGCGTCGGGACGCCCGCGCTCACCACCCGTGGCTTCGACGACGACGCCATGGCGACGGTGGGCGAGCTCATCGTCGAACGCCTGAACAACCCCGACGACGCGGACGTGGCGAGCGAGATTCGGGACGAGGTCGACCGCCTCTGTGCCGAGTTCCCCGTCTACGAGTAAGGCGTATAAACGCCCGCCAATCGCCGCCAGTATTTATCCCTGCGGCCCCCGCGTCGTGTAGGCATGGTCGCTACCGAAGCCACGACGGACCCCGAGGTACTGGTCATCGGCGCGGGACCGGGCGGCTACGTCGCCGCCATCCGTGCCGCACAGCGCGGCCTCGACGTGACGCTGGTCGAACGCGACGCCCTCGGCGGCGTCTGCCTCAACCGCGGCTGTATCCCCTCGAAGGCGTACGTCACGGCGACCGACGTGGCCCACGACGCCGCGACGGCGGAGGAGATGGGTATCCACGCCGACCCCGTCGTCGACCTCGCGGCGATGTGTGACTGGAAAGACGGCGTCGTCGACCGACTCACCGGCGGCGTCGAGAAACTCTGTAAGGCAAACGGCGTCAGCCTCGTCGAGGGCACGGCGTCGTTCGTCGACGGCGAGACGGTGCGGGTCGACGACGGCGACGAGACGGAGACGCTCACCTTCGACCACTGCATCGTCGCCACCGGGAGTCGCCCCCTCGAACTGCCGGGCTTTCCGTTCGCCGCCGACCCCGTCCTCGACGCGGCGGCGGCGCTCGAACTGTCTTCCGTCCCCGACCGCCTCGTCGTCGTCGGCGCGGGCTACATCGGGATGGAGCTGTCGACGGTGTTTGCGAAGCTCGGGACCGACGTGACCGTCGTGGAGGCACTCGATAGCGTCCTGCCGGGCTACGAGGACGACGTGGCGCGCGTGGTGCGGAAGCGCGCCGAGTCGCTGGGCGTCGACTTCCACTTCGGGGAGCGCGCGACGGGGTGGCGCGACGCCGCCGACGGCGGTATCGTCGTCACCACCGAGTCCGACGATGGTACGAAGTCAACCCACGGCGCCGACCGCGTCCTCGTCGCGGTGGGGCGAACGCCCGTCACCGACACGCTCGATCCCGAGAACGCGGGGCTAGAGCCGACCGAGAACGGCGCACTCGAGACGGACGAGCGCTGCGAGACGGCGGTGGACGGCATCTACGCCGTCGGCGACGTGGCGGGCGAACCGATGCTCGCCCACGTCGCGTCGGCCGAGGGCGTCGTCGCCGCGGAGGCCATCGCCGGTGAGCCTGCGGCGTTCGACGCGCAGGCGATTCCCGCCGCGGTGTTCACCGACCCCGAGATTGCGACGGTCGGCCTGACCGAATCGGAGGCCGAGGCGGAGGGGTTCGACCCCGTCGTGGGCGAGATGCCGCTTCGGTCCAGCGGGCGGGCGCTCACCACGGGCGACACCGAGGGGTTCGTCCGCGTCGTCGCCAGCGCGGACGGCTTCCTCATCGGCGCCCAAATCGTCGCCCCCGAGGCGTCAGAACTGATAGCGGAGCCGACTCTCGGCATCGAGATGGGGGCGACGCTGGAGGACGTGGCAGCTACGATTCACACCCACCCGACGCTCTCCGAGGCGGTGATGGAGGCTGCCGAAAACGCGCTCGGGCAGGCCATCCACACACTCAATCGATAGTCACTGGCTATCGATATGTCCCCTCCGATATAATCCACTAGATCCTGTCACGTTCTCGGAAAAATCACGCGACTGCGGGCGGCTCCGATTGGTTTTGTGACGATACGTGAGTCGTCGTCAAGGCTTTGCCGAACAGCAAAGTCTAATGGGGTGGCGACTCAAAGTTTCACTTGATGCCCACGGTAGAATACCTCAATTACGAAGTGCTGGACGATCACGGCTGGGAGATGGACGACGACGACCTCTTCGAGAAAGCGGCCGATTCGGACCTCGGTGACGAGGATTACGGCTCGCTTGAGGTCAACGAGGGCGAGTACGTCCTCGAAGCCGCCGAGGCGCAGGGCTACGACTGGCCCTTCTCGTGCCGCGCCGGCGCCTGTGCGAACTGTGCCGCCATCGTCAAAGAGGGCGATCTGGACATGGACATGCAGCAGATCCTCTCCGACGAGGAAGTCGAGGAGAAGAACGTCCGGCTGACCTGCATCGGCAGCCCGACGGCCGACGAGGTCAAACTCGTCTACAACGCGAAGCACCTCGACTACCTCCAGAACCGCGTCATCTAAGCCGGTTCAGGCGGTTTTCGCAGCTCCCCAATTTTTATCGACGCCACCCTTCGAGGCCCCGCCTCGCCACTCGCCCGACCGGAAACCCTAATTCGGTGCCGCGTCCCTACCCGACATGCTCGCGGCGACGACGGATCTGTTGCGACTGCTCGCGGTGCCGGCGCTCGGCTGGGCGGCGTGGCGCGACGTTCGCACGCGGCGCCTCCCCAACTGGCTGTGGTACCCCCTCGCCGCCATCGGCGTGGTGACGCTTCTGGTCGACGCCGGCGCCCACCTCCCGATGACGGGCGTCGCCGACCGCCTGTTCTTCGTCCGCGTCGGCGTCAGCCTCCTCGTCTTGATTCCGCTCGCCTACGGCCTCTGGTGGTTCGGCGGGTTCGGCGGCGCCGACGCCAAGGCGCTGATGACGCTCGCCCTCCTCTTTCCCACCTACCCCGTCCTCTATCTCTCGACCGATGCCCTCCCGCTCGTGGCGACGACGCTCGGCGTGTTCTCGCTGACCGTGCTGACCAACGCGGTGCTCGTCGGGTTGGCCTACCCGCTCTATCTCGGCGCTCGGAACGCCCTCCGCGGCGACCGGTCCCTGCTCATGTTCGTCGGGCGGCGAACCTCGGTGACTGCGCTCACCCACGAGCACGGCCGACTGTTCGAGACGCCCGAGGGGTTCACTCGCCACGGCCTCGACCTCGACGCCCTCCGAATGTACTTGCGGTGGCGGGGGACGACGCTCGCCGACCTCCGCGAGTCGCCCGCGGCCCACCGCGACCCCACGAGCGTCGACGAGACACACGACCCGACCGACGGCGCCGTCGACGCCGAGGCGGTGGTCGGAGACGTGTCGGCCGACACCGCCCCTGACTTCGACGCCGAGTACGACGACCCATGGGCCGCCGAGCGCTTCCTCGACGACATCGAGGGCTCGGCCTACGGCACCTCGCCCGAGACGCTCCGCGAGGGACTTCGCGTCGTGACCACCCGTGACACCGTCTGGCTCTCGCCCGGCATCCCGTTCATCGTCCCCGTCTTCCTCGGGTTGGTGGTCGGGCTGACGTACGGCGACCTGCTGTTCGGCCTGCTTCGGGCGCTCGGACTGGTCTGAAATCCGCACCCCTCCGCCGGAGTGACACAAGACCTATCGGTCGAGCCACCCTGGGTCGGCCATGACCGTCGAGGTAGATTTCGGAGCCGATGGCCTCGTCCCCGCCATCGCACAAGACGCCGACTCCGGCGAGGTGTTGATGCTGGCGTACGTCTCGCCCGAGGCGCTCGAACGCACCCGCGAGACGGGGCGCGCGCACTACTACTCCCGGAGCCGTGACGAACTCTGGGAGAAGGGGGCGACGAGCGGCCACGTCCAACACGTCGAGGAGGTGCGCGTCGACTGTGACGCCGACACCCTCCTCTATCTCGTCGACCAGGACGGCGGCGCCTGCCACACCGGCCATCGCTCCTGTTTCTACCGCACCGTCGAGGGCGACCACGTCGGGGAGCGCGTCTTCGACCCCGACGAGGTGTACGACGACGAATGAGCGAGGGCACCGACCACGCCGACCGACTCCGCGAGGCGTATCAACGCCTGACCGACGCCCGCGATGCCGTCGCAGAGCACGGCGAGGACCACCTGCGCGCGGTGCGCGACGCCCACACCGAGGCGACGGACCTCCTCGACCGCTACGAGGAGACGGCGACCGGCACCGGCGACTTCCAGTCGTTCGTCGAGTTTCAGGAGTCGTTCGTCCAGCTGGTCGAGGGTCTCCCCGACGACTTGCTCGCCCGCGACGCGTTCGAGGCGGCCAACGAGCACCTCGACCAGCGCCGACTCGACGAGGGTGACTTCGAGCGCGCACGCGAGCTGCTCGGCCCGGCCACGGAGTACACCGCGCTGCTCTCGGAGCGCGAACGCGCCGAAGAGCGGTACGAGACCGTCGAACGCGAGGCCGAGCGACGACTGCGCGACCTCGAGGACCGAATCGACCACCTGACGCGCCTCCAGCGACTCGGCGACGCCGACCTCGACGCCCCCGTCGAGAACCTGCGCGACCCCGTCGAGAATTACAACGAGACGGTGCGCGAGGCGTGGCAGGAATTCCGACGCGAGGCCAGCGCCCGCGAGGTGTTCCGCGCCGTCGAGGCGAGTCAGGCCTATCCCCTCGCCGCCTTCCCTTCGCCGCCGCCGGACATCCGGGAGTACGTCGAGACGTACGACGCCGGGACCGAGTCGATTCCCACGCTCCTCACGTACGCCGACTACTCCGCCTCGAAACTCGACCACTACGTCGACGACCCCGGCGCGCTCCGGACGCGCGTCGCGACCCACCGGACCTATCTGGAGCGCCTCGACGCCGACCCGCTGACGGTGGCGTGGCCGCCTGCGAGCGCCTCCCACCTCCGCCACCGCGCGGGCGAACTCGTCTCGGTCGTCGCGCGCTTCGCGGACGATGACGCCATCGCCGCCGCGCGTCGCCTCCGTCGTCTCCCCGACCAAGTCGACTACGAGCGCCTGCGGGAGGCGGCGCTCGCCCGCGACGAACTCGACGCCGACGAGCGCGAGCGACTGACGAGCGGCGAGGTCGAATCCGACTTGGCCACCGCTCGCGAGGAACGCGACCGGATAGCGACGGCGCTCGACGAGTACGCGGTGTGAGTTAGTCGGTCAGGTGCGCGCGCACGTCGTCGACGAGCGTCGCCGCTCGCTCTTTCTCGCGCGCCTCGGCGTAGATGCGGACCTTGGGTTCGGTGCCGCTCGGCCGGACGAGCACCCACGCGTCCCCGTAGTCGAGCCGATAGCCGTCGGTCGTGTTCAGGTCGGCGTCGGCGTCGCGGGCGTACGCCTCCGCGGCGTCGAGGAGGCGGTCACGCTCCGCGCCGCCGTCGTACTCGACCGCGTCGCGGACGAGGTGGTAGCCGGCGTAGGGGGCGACCACCTCGCTCGCGGGCGCGTCGGCCGCGGCGAGGCGTTCGAGGAACTTCGCGGCGATGTAGGGACCGTCCCGCGTCAGGCGATGGCCCGGGAAGAACACGCCGCCGTTGCCCTCGCCCGCGATTGGAACGTTCTGCCCCGCTTCGCGACACTTCCGCACCCGCGTGACGATATGCGCTGCGCCGATTGGGGTGAGTTCGAGACCCGCGCCCGCGGCGACGACGGCGTCGACGACTCGCTGGGAGACGTTGACCGCGGCGACGACGGTGTCGCCCGCCGAGAGTTCGGCGGCGGCGAGTGCGGCGAAGGAGGTGTCGCCGTCTATCATCGTTCCCGTCTCGTCGACGAAGATGGCCCGGTCGGCGTCGCCGTCGTGTGCGACCCCCACGTCGGCGTCCGTCGAGCGGACGAGCCGTCGGAGCGCCCCGAGGTTCTCGGGCACTGGCTCCGGGTCGCGGCCGGGGAAGCGCCCGTCCGGGTCGGCGTTGACCGTCCGGACCGCACAGCCGAGTTCGCGGACGAAGTCTGGCGACACGGCCGACCCAGCGCCGTGGCCGGGGTCGATGGCGACGGTGAGGTCGGCGTCCGCGATGGCGTCGGTGTCGACACCGGCCCGCATGTCGGCCCGGTAGTCCGCGGCCACACCGTCGACGGGGCGACTCGTCCCCACCGCGTCCCACGCCGCGAGCGACTCGGTCTCTCCGAAAATCCGGCCTTCGACGCGCCCGTAGCCGTCGACGGACAGCTCCGTCCCGTCCGCGCCGAGGAGTTTGATGCCGTTGTACTCTGGCGGATTGTGGGAGGCGGTGACGTGGACGGCGGGCACGCCCTCGCGCTCGCAGTAGTAGGAGACGGCGGGCGTGGGGAGAATGCCCAGTCGGTCCACGTCGGCGCCGGCCGCGGTGAGCGTCCCGGCGGCGACGTCGGTGAACGCCTCGCCCGAGTCGCGCGTGTCCCGAGCGACGGCGACCCGGTCGGCGTCCCAGACGGCCGCGGCCGCCGCCGACACGTCGCGAACGAGCGTCGGCGTGAACGTCTCCCCGACGACGCCGCGCGTCCCGCTCGACCCGAACAGTTCCATTGCCGGGGAGTCGACGGCCGGGCCACAAATCCGTTCCGCCTGCGGGCGGCGCGGCGGCCCCCGAACGGTGGGTTTAGGCCGCCGCCCCGCCCACGCCCCGGTATGCCCCAGTTCTCGACGTTCGAGGTGATTCCCGCCGTCGACATGCAGGACGGCGAGGTGGTGCAACTGGTACAGGGAGAGCGAGGGACCGAGACGCGCTACGGCGACCCCGTCGAGGCGGCGACGCGGTGGGTCGACGCCGGCGCGCGCACCCTCCATCTGGTCGACCTCGACGGCGCCTTCGAGGGGGAACGCGCCAACGCCGACGCCGTTGAGGCCGTCGTCGACGCCGTGGACGTGCCCGTGCAACTCGGCGGCGGCATCCGCACCGCCGAGGACGCCATCTCCCTCCTCGACCGGGGCGTCGACCGGGTGATTCTCGGGACAGCCGCCGTCGAGAATCCCGACATCGTCCGCGAGATCAGCGAGGAGCGACCGGGAAGCGTCGTCGTCAGCCTCGACGCGAAAGGCGACGAGGTGGTCGTGTCGGGATGGACCGAGGGGACGGGCCTCGACCCCGTCGAGGCCGCGGGGCGGTACGCCGACCTCGGCGCGGCGGCCATCCTCTTCACCGACGTGGACGTGGAGGGGACACGCGACGGCGTGCGCGCCGACCGCATCGAACGCCTCGCCGACGCCGTGGAGGTCCCCGTCATCGCCAGCGGTGGCGTCGCGACGCTGGACGACGTGCGGGCGTGTCGCGAGGCGGGCGCCGCGGCCGTCGTCGTCGGCACCGCGCTCTACGAGGGGGCGTTCACCCTCGCCGAGGCGATGGACGCGTAGCAGGCGCAACCGACTTACGCCCGCCCTGCGAGAATCGGCTATGGACCGCACCGCCGCCCGGACCCGCGAAACCGCGGAGACGACCATCGAGGTGACCCTCGACGTGGACGGCGAGGGCGACGCCCGCGTCGACACCGGTATCGGCTTCTTCGACCATATGCTCGAGTCGTTCGCCAAGCACGGCCTGTTCGACCTGACCGTCGACTGCGACGGTGACCTCCACATCGACGACCACCACACCGTCGAGGACGTGGCGCTGGTCGTCGGCGCAGCCTTCGAGGACGCCCTCGGCGACAAGCGGGGCATCCGCCGCTTCGCCGACCGCCGAATTCCCCTCGACGAGGCCGTCGCGTCTGTCGTCCTCGACGTGAGCGGGCGCCCCCTCTTTCGCTTCGACGGCGAGTTCTCCGAGGAGCGCGTCGGCGAGTTCACGACGGTCATGGCCCGGCACTTCGCGCGCTCGCTGGCGATGGAAGCCGGCCTCACGCTCCACGCCGAGGTGACCGGCGAGAACGCCCACCACGAGGTGGAGGCGCTGTTCAAGGCACTCGCACGCACCCTGGACGACGCCACCCGAATCGACGAGCGCCGCTCGGATACGCCGAGCACGAAGGGCGAACTGTAGCAACGACTGCTGACGTAGGTTCTTTCGACGCTCGTCGTTAACTATTTGATTGCGGGGGGTGAGTAGCCGGGTATGCAGGCGTTCGAACGGCTCGAAAGCGACACATCGAAACTGGTCGTGCTGTACCTGCACCGCGTCGGCGACGCCACGCCCGACCGGATTGCAGAGCGACTGCGACTCCCGCTTTTGACCGTCCTCGCAACCGTCAGCCACCTCGACGACGAGGGAATCGTTCGCCGTCTGGAGGGCTCCGACCGTGTCGTCCTCGCGGAGCACGCCCCCGAGCAGCGATTCCCCGCCGACCGCATCCGCGACGCCGTCTGATCACGGTGGGCACCCCGCGTCGTCGCCGGAGCCGAGGGTATATCAACTGTCCCGGACAACGCCCGACGACGAATGTTCGACGAGATTATGGAGAAATTCGAGGGGAGCCCGAGCCAGCAGGCGGTGATTCGGCTCCTCCTCGAACGCGGCTTCTCCGTCAACGACGAGGGTCGCGTCGTCTCCGGCGGGATAGAGATTCCCAACACGGGAATCGCCCGCGAAATCGACGTTGACCGGCGGGTGGTCGACTCCACCACCGACGCCATCCTCGACGACCCCGAACTCCGGCGCATCTTCCAGAACATCACCGCCATCCCGAGTCTGATGGACCTCGCGCCCGTTCTCGACTTGGCCGTCCTCACCGTCTGGGTCGACGACGAGACCGAATCCGGCATCGTCGCCGACGTGACGGGGACCATCGCCGACCACGACATCTCCATCCGGCAGGTCATCAGCGAAGACCCCGAGTTCGTCGACGACCCCAAACTGTACGTCATCACGGACGCCAGCCTCCCCGGCGACCTGCTGGTCGAGATTCGAGAACTGCCCTACGTTCGCCGGCTCGAGTTCTGATGAGCGACGCCGATGCCGAGGCGTACCTGACCGTCGCCGAACGCGGCCAAGCCGAGTTCGAGGTGAAGGGCTCGGAGTTCATCGGCCACGTCGCCCCCGCCGACTCCCTCGCCGAGGCGGAGGCGTTCGTGAGCGAGGTGCGCGAGGCCTACGCCGACGCCACGCACAACGTTCCCGCGTACCGCGTCCCCGAGGGCGACATGCTCCGCGAGTGGGCGAGCGACGACGGCGAACCCACCAATTCGGCGGGCAAGCCCGCGCTGAATGTCCTCGTCCAGCGCGAGGTACGCAACGTCGTCGCCGTCGTGACGCGGTACTACGGCAGCGTCAACCTCGGCGTCGGCGGGTTGGCCCGCGCCTACGCCCGCGGCGTGAGCGACGCCGTCGACGAGGCGGGCGTCGTCGAGGAACGCCCCCACGAGCGGTTCACCGTCACCGTCGAGTACGACGACTCCGGCACCGTCCGGGGTATCCTCGAAAGTGCGGGCGCGGAGTTCGACGCCGCCTACGAGGCCGACGTGACGTTCGACGTGCGCGTCCCCATCGACGAGGCGGACGCCCTCCGCGACCGACTCCGGAGCGCGACCGGCGGGCGGGTCGAGTTGCCGTGACGTACGGACGGCTATAGAGCGCTGGGGTGGTCGACGCCGAGTGGAGATATGTGGCCCTTGAAAGCGGCGCAGTCGGCCGATTTTCGACCGGAAGAGGAGGGGTTACTTCGTGCGGAACGCGCGGTCACCGGCGTCGCCGAGGCCGGGGACGATGAAGCCGTCGTCGTCGAGGTGGTCGTCGATGGAGACGGTGAGGAGGTCCGCCTCGGGAATCGCCTCGCGAACGCGGAGGAGGCCCGCGGGGGCGCTGACCGCCGAGAGGACGAGCACGTTCTCGGGGTCCGCGTCTTCGAGGACGTGTTCGAGGACGGCGGTCATCGTCGACCCCGTGGCGAGCATGGGGTCGGCGACGATGACGGTGTCCTCCGGGCCGATTTCGGGGAGTTTCACGTAGTCGATGGTGATGGGGAACTCGCCCTCTTCGTTCATGCCGGCCTCCTCGTCGCGCCCGGCGCTGATGACGCCCTGCTTGGCGCGCGGGAACGCCTTCAACAGGCCTTCGACGAACGGCGTCGCGGCGCGGAGGACGTTGATGATGACCACGTCGTCGAGGCCTTTGACGCGCTCACCGGTCGTCTCCGCCATCGGCGTCTCGATGGAGACGTACTCCGTGTCCATCGCGCCGTCGATGATTTCGTAGCCACAGATGCGGCCGAGTTTCACGAGCCCCTTGCGGAAGGCGACCTGTTCGGTCTCCACATCCCGAATCTTCGAGAGCGTGTCCTTGGCCAGCGCGTGCGTGATGAGGTGGGCCTCGTCTCGGTCTTCGATGGTCATACCCCCTACTGCGCGAGTCGGGCGTAAGAAATTCCCGTTCGTCAGCCGCCGTGTCAGTCTGTCTCGGACGGCTCTCACGCCCGTCACCGTATCGCCACGACGTACGTAACCGCCATCAACAGGAGCGCCAGCGAGGTGACGTTCCAGACTGTCAGGCCGAGCAAGCCGATGAACGACAGTCCCCACACCACCCCCGCCGCGAACAGCGTCGACAGAACGAGGTTCATCACGAACAGCACGCGCGGGTCCCCCTGTGAGGCCATACGTCGTGCTGGTTCGGCGATTCCCTTATACTGTTCGTTGGGCTGGTCGAAACTCCTCGCCGACGAACGGGTGTGGTGCGCGTTCATCGCTGGCCCCGAACGGAAAGGCATTACAGACTGAGAAAACACCGTCCACGTAACGAGTTCTCTCTCGTATGTCCTCGGCTATCGGCATCGTGGCTATCGCGCTCGTCACGTCGCTGTTCATGGCGTTCACCGTCGGCGCGAACAGCAACTCCGCGCCCATCGCGCCCGCCGTCGGCGCGAACGCCATTTCGACGCTCAAGGGAGCGTTACTGGTCGGCATCGTCGCCGCCCTCGGTGCCGTCGCCCAAGGTGGCAGTATCTCGGAGACGATTGGCCACGGGCTGGTCACGGGGATCACCATTACGCCCCTCGCCGCCGCCACGACGTTGCTCACGGCGGCCACGCTCATCACGGTCGGCAACACCTACGGCTATCCGATTCCCTCCGCGTTCACCGTCAGCGGAGCCGCGATTGGCGCGGGACTCGCCCTCGGCGGTGGCCTCGCAGTCGGCACCTACCTCCAGATTCTCGGCTTCTGGTTCGCCATCCTCATCGTCGAAGCCGTCCTCGCCTACGGCCTCGCGCGACTCCTGCTCGGCGACCGGATTCCCGATACGGTCTCCATCCCGTTGCTGGTCGCCGGTGTCGGGTACGCGCTGGCGAACGTCCAGCTGTCCTTCGTCCCGACGCCACGCGGTGAGCAGGGGTCGCTCGCCGGCTTCCTCGCGCACCACCTAGTGGGGCAGTCCGCGCTCTTCGGGCGCGACGGGCTCGCCGTCGTCCTCGTCAGCGTCGTCGTGGCACTCGTTGCGGTGGCGATTGCTTACCGGCAGCTGGAACGGGACGTGACGCGGGGCATCAATCGCATCCTCATCGCGCTCGCTCTCGTCGTCGTGTTCACGAGCGGCGGGACGCAGGTCGGTCTCGCGACCGGGCCGCTGGAGCCGGTCTTCTCCTCTGCACTCGGGCTACCGGGGCTGTACCTGCTCGCACTCGGGAGTATCGGCATCCTGCTGGGCGGCTGGGTTCGGTCGCCGCGACTCATTCAGGCCGTCTCCCGCGAGTACGCATCGCTCGGGCCCAAGCGGTCGATTGCCGCGTTCATCCCCGCCTTCCTCGTCGCACAGACTGCGATCATCCTCGGCTTCCCCATCTCGTTCAACAAGGTGATGATTTCGAGTATCGTCGGGGCTGGACTCGTCGGTGGGTCGTCCGGGTCGGGCGGCGTCTCCGTCAAGAAGACCGGTTACACGCTCGGTGCGTGGGTCGGCTCGATGGTCGGCGGGGCGGCGATCAGTTTCGCCCTGTACCACGTCCTCGCCGCCGTTCCGGGACTGGGGTGATTAGGCGTTGCTGAGCGTGACGAGGTCCGCCACCGCCGAGCGCTCTTTCATGTCTGCCCACGTGTCGAACTCGGTCGTCGCGGCGACGAACTCGTCGCGCTCGTCGGCGGACAGTCGTTGGATGGCACCGATTGTATCCTGCTCGCCCGGACAGGCGCGGCAGAACGCGTCGTAGGACTCGAACTCGGTGTGGTGCTGGATGAACGAGTCCGAGAAGAACGTGTCGGCGTCGTACGCGTTGCGAGTCTCCGGTGCGATTGCCTGTTCGACGACTGCCTTGACACGGGTGGAAACCGGGTCGGTCGCCTTGACCCGAAGGTCAAGAACCATACCTCCGTGTTCGTCCGCGACCCGTTAAATCTGGTGCGCGGCGTCCGAGCACCCCGCTCCCGACACCTCCCGTTTCGTCGTTCCGGCACTCGGACTGACTCACACGCCGATGGACTCCCGAGGCTCACCGTCTCGGGGAGTTTATGTGCGGACCAGCCCCTTTGGTCCGTATGAGCGAGGCCGAGGGGTCGTCTGCGGGACGGGAGATTTGGATCGAGAAGTATCGTCCACAGACCCTCGACGACGTGAAGGGACAGGACGACATCGTCGACCGACTGCAGAGCTACATCGCACAGCACGACCTGCCCCATCTCCTCTTCTCGGGGCCGGCGGGCATCGGCAAGACCACCTGCGCTACCGCCATCGCCCGCGAGGTGTACGGCGACGACTGGCGGGGTAACTTCCTCGAACTCAACGCCTCCGACGAACGCGGTATCGACGTGGTGCGCGACCGAATCAAGAGCTTCGCGCGCTCTTCGTTCGGCGGCTTCGATTACCGGGTGATATTCCTCGACGAGGCCGACTCCCTCACCAGCGACGCCCAGTCTGCGCTCCGCCGGACGATGGAGCAGTTCGCGGACAACACCCGCTTTATCCTCTCGTGTAACTACTCCAGTCGCATCATCGACCCCATCCAGTCGCGGTGTGCGGTCTTTCGCTTCTCGCCACTCCCGGACGAGGCCATCGCTGCGCAGGCGCGCGAAATCGCCGCGGCAGAGGATATCGAGATGACCGACGACGGCCTCGACGCACTCGTCTACGCCGCCAGCGGCGACATGCGCCGCGCCATTAACACGCTGCAGGCGGCGGCGACGACAGGCGAACTCGTCGACGAGGAGGCCGTCTACACCGTTACCAGCACCGTCCGCCCCGAGAAAATCGAGTCGATGGTGGAGGCGGCCATCGAGGGCAACTTCCCGCGGGCGCGCTCGACGCTCGAAACCCTGCTCGTCGACTCCGGGATGGCCGGGGGCGACGTCATCGACCAGCTCCACCGCTCGGCGTGGGAGTTCGACATCGACGAGCGCCGGACGGTCAAACTGATGGAGCGTCTCGGTGAGGCGGACTACCGCATCACCGAGGGCGCGAACGAACGCGTGCAGTTGGAGGCGATGTTGGCGGCGCTGGCCCTCGACGACGAGGACGCGTAGTCGCCCGACGGGACGACGAAATCTCCCGCGAAGACCCTTCCCGGAACTGTTTTAGGCGGAGACGGGCCAACAAGGCATAATGAGCGAACTCGAAGACGCCTACCGTCTCGACTACTTCGAGGAGGAGGGGTTCACTCGGCAGGAGTGTACCTCGTGTGGCGTGCACTTCTGGTCGCGCGTCGAGCGCGACACTTGCGGTGAGCCACCCTGTGACGACTACTCCTTTATCGGCAACCCCGGCTTCGACGAAGCACACTCGCTGGAGGAGATGCGCGAGGCCTTTCTCTCTTTTTTCGAGGATAACGGCCACGAACGCATTGACCCCTATCCGGTCGCCGCGAACCGCTGGCGTGACGATGTCCTCCTGACGCAAGCGTCGATTTACGACTTCCAGCCACTCGTTACCTCCGGCGAGACACCGCCCCCGGCGAACCCCCTCGCCATCTCCCAGCCCTGCATTCGGATGCAGGACATCGACAACGTGGGCAAGACGGGCCGGCACACGATGGCCTTCGAGATGATGGCCCACCACGCCTTCAACGCCCGCGACGAGGCCGACGGCGAGTACGCCTACGAGGGCGAGGTGTACTGGAAAGACGAGACGGTCGCGTACTGCGACCAGTTCTTCGAGCACATGGGCGCCGACCCCGCCGAAATCACGTACATCGAGGACCCGTGGGTCGGCGGCGGCAACGCCGGCCCGGCCTTCGAAGTCATCTACCGCGGCCTCGAACTCGCCACGCTCGTCTTCATGTCGATGGAGCAGGACCCCGACGGCGAATACGAGATGAAAGACGGCAACCGCTACAGCCCGATGGACACGTACATCGTCGACACGGGCTACGGGCTGGAGCGGTGGACGTGGATGACACAGGGGACGCCGACGGTGTACGAGGCGGTCTACCCCGAGATGATAGACTTCCTCACCGACCGCGCCGGCATCGACCACTCCGAGGAGGAAGAGGAACTCATCCGCGACGCGGCCCGCCTCTCGGGCTATCTCGACATCGACGAGGTGGCGGACCTCGCCTCGGCCCGCGCGGACGTGGCCGACGAACTCGGCGTCGACGCCGACCGACTCACCAGTCTGCTCGAACCCCTCGAAGACGTGTACGCCATCGCGGACCACTGCCGGACGCTCGCGTACATGTTCGGCGACGGCATCGTCCCCTCGAACGTCGGCACGGGCTATCTCGCGCGGATGGTCCTCCGACGGACCAAGCGCCTCGTCGACGGCCTCGACATCGACGCACCCCTGGATGAACTCGTCGACATGCAGGCCGAGCGCCTCGGCTACACCAACCGCGACACCATCCGCGACATCGTGCGCACCGAGGAGCGCAAGTACCGCGAGACGCTCGACCGCGGCGCCCGAAAGGTGTCCGACCTCGCCGAGGAGTACGCCGAGCGCGGCGAACCCATCCCCCGCGAGACGCTCATCGAACTCTACGACTCCCACGGCATCCAGCCGGACATGGTGGCCGATATCGCCCGCGACCACGGCGCCGAAGTCGACGTGCCCGACGACTTCTACGGGCTGGTCGCGGCCCGCCACGAGGGCGAAGGGGCGAGCGAGGCGGCCGCCGAGCGAGACGAGCGACTGGCCGACCTCCCCGAAACCGACCGCCTGTTCTACGACGAGCAAGAACGCACCGAGTTCGAGGCTGTCGTCCTCGACGTGTTCGAACGCGAGGACGGCTACGACGTGGTGCTCGACCAGACGATGTTCTACCCCGAGGGCGGGGGCCAACCCGCCGACACGGGCACGCTCTCGACGGACGAGACGACGGTCGAAGTGACCGATGTGCAGCGCCGTGACGGTGTCGTCCTCCACCGAACCGACGGCAACCCCGGCAAGGGCGAGTTCGTCCGCGGGCAGCTAGACGCCGAGCGTCGCTACCGGCTGATGCGCCACCATACCGCGACACACGTCATCGGCTACGCCGCGCGGCAGGTCCTCGGCCAGCACGTCCGACAGGCCGGCGCCCAGAAGGGGACCGACCGCGCCCGTCTCGACGTGCGGCACTTCCGGCGCATCTCCCGCGAGGAGGTAAAAGAAATCGAGCGCGTCGCCAACGACGTGGTGACGGACAACCAGCAGGTCGCCCAGGAGTGGCCGGACCGCCACGAGGCGGAGGCCGAACACGGCTTCGACCTGTATCAGGGCGGTGTCCCGCCGGGAGAGCAGATTCGGCTCATCCACGTCGCGGACGACGTGCAGGCGTGTGCCGGCACGCACGTCTCGCGGACGGGCGACATCGGCGCCATCAAGATTCTCAAGACCGAGCCGATTCAGGACGGCGTCGAGCGAATCGTCTTCGCGGCGGGCGAGGCGGCCATCGAGGCCACCCAGCGCACCGAGGACGCCCTCTACGACGCGGCGGACGTCCTCGACGTGTCGCCGGAGGACGTGCCCGAGACGGCCGAGCGGTTCTTCGAGGAGTGGAAGGCCCGCGGCAAACAGATCGACCAGCTCAAGTCCGAACTCGCGGAGGTGCGCGCCGCCTCGGCGACGGACGACGAGGTGGATATCGACGGCGTCGACGCCGTGATTCGTCGGATGGACGGCGACGCGGACGAGCTCCGCGCCACCGCGAACGCCATCGTGGAGGAGGGGTCGGTGGCCGTCCTCGGGAGCGCACAGGGCGGCAGCGCGCAGTTCGTTGTCGGCGTCCCCGACGACGTGGACATCAACGCGGGCGAAGTCGTCGGCCGACTCGCTGCACAGGTCGGCGGCGGCGGTGGCGGCCCGCCGGACTTCGCGCAGGGTGGCGGCCCGGACGTCGACGCACTCGACGACGCCCTCGACGACGCACCGGACGTGCTCCGCGCCGTGCAGGACGCCTGATACGGAGTAACTGTTTGCCGGTGATTCGCCGAAACGGGCTGGCGAACCATCGGTACTGACTTACAATAACCGTCTGAGGGCGGACGAACGTTCATATGTGATGGCGCAGAAATCGCTCGTGTGAAGTCGCCGTCGTCCGCTTCCCAAACGTCGACGCTGACGGTGTTCGGTCTGCTCGTTGTCGGTATCGTCTCGCTCTCCGCGGCGGCGTTCCCCGCCGACTCACTGTTTCGCGACGTGACGGTCCTCGACCTGTTGAGCGGCGTGTCGCCGTTCGACCTGCCGTCGCTGGCGTACACGACTGCGCTCGTCCTCGTCGGCTTCGCGGCCACGCTCATCGGTCTCTCCCTCTTGAGCGCCCGCCTCGAGTGAGTATATAAGTGGCTCGGGGGTGGACGAGTACGTATGCCGACCGCATCGAACGGCTCCGTGTCGCTCTATTACGAGGCTGACGGCGACGGCGAGACGGTCGTCTTCCTCGGCGACGTGGGCTACGGCGCGTGGCAGTGGGGGTGGCAACACGGCGGCCTGTCGGGGCCGTTCGAGACGCTGGTGACCGACCTTCGCGGGGCCGGCCGCTCCGACGCGCCCGCGGGCCCCTACGCGGTCGACGACCTCGCCGCCGACGCACAGGCGGTGCTCGAAGCACACGGCGCGCGTCGGGTCCATGTCGTCGGCGCGGGGTTGGGCGGGATGGTCGCACTCGAACTCGCGCGGCTCTCGACGCGCCCGCGGTCGCTCACCCTCCTCGGGACGGCGGCCGCGGGGGCCGACCTCTCGCTCGACCCCCTGTTCGGCGCGCCGGACGACCCCGACACCCTGGCGTCGTCGCTCGCGGCGGCGCTCTCCCGTGAGTTCGTGGACGCCAACCCGGACGTGGTCGCGCAAATCGTCGAGTGGCGCGCCGCCGAGGACGCCACCCGAGACGCGTGGGAAGCCCAAGCGGCCGCCGTCGAGGCGTTCGATATCTCCGACCGCCTGTACGAAATCGACTGTCCGGCGCTAGTCGTCCACGGGTCCGATGACGCCGTCTGGCCCGTCGAGCGCGGCCGCCGACTGGCCGAGGACCTGCCGCGCGGGTCGTTCGTCGAACTCGACGCCGGGCACCTCGTCGGAATCGAGCAGTCTCGCGCGGTGAACGACCGCCTCTTCGGCCACGTCGAATCGGCGTAAGCGTCTCCCGTCTCCACCGCCTCCATCGACGTATGTTGCGGTTCGCGCTCCTCGACGCCTCCCACGGCGTCGAACGCACCCGTCGAAACTTCCGTCGCGAACTCGACGCCGCGCTCGTCGAGTTCGACGTGACCGCTGGCGACCTCCCGCCCGATTTCGACTACGACGCCGTCGTCGTCACCGGGTCGCGCTCGTCGGTCTATCAGGACGATCCGTGGATAGACGACTTGCTCGACTGGATTGAAACGGCGGCCGACCGAGGGCTCCCGATTCTCGGCGTCTGCTACGGGCATCAGGCGCTCGCGGCGGCGCTCGGCGGCCGTGTCGAGTCGATGGACGATTACGAACTCGGCTACCGCGAGGTGCAGGTGGTGGCCGACGACCCACTCTTCAAGGGGGTCGAGACGCCGTTCACGGCCTTCGAAACCCACTCGGACCGCGTGGCTGACCTCCCGCCGGGCGCGACGTTGCTCGCCGAGAACGACCGCGGCGTGCAGGCCTTTCGCCACGGCGACTGCTGGGGCGTCCAGTTCCACCCCGAGTACGACCGGGCGAGCGCCGAGGCAGTCACGCGAGAGAAGGACCTCCCCGCTGACCGCATTGAGCGAGTCATCGCGGGGGTCGACGACGACGCCTACGACGCGGCCTGCCGGACCAAGCGCCTGTTCGACAACTTCGCCGCGTCCGTGCGCCGCCGTGTGGCAGCGGACTGACCCGGGCACGTTTTTGAGGCGCGCCCGCCGAGCTGCGGTATGGACCACGACGTGACCATCGACGAGAAGCGCGTCTACGCCGAGCGAGAGGGCGCCGAGACGGTGTTGGTCGCCGCCGAACAGGGTGTCGTCGTCGCGTCGCTCTCCGGTGACCGCGTCGGCGAGTTCGGCCTCGACTACCGGGGCACCGCTCGCGCCGTCGCCGCCGCCGGGGACCGCCGCGCCATCGCCACCGCCGAGGACGTCCTCGTCGGCGACGACGACCCGACCGACTTCGGCCCCGCCGTCGCCGTCGGCTTCGACGGCGACGCACTCCTCGCCGCCGGCCCGGACGGGCGCATCGCCCGCCTCGACGACGAGTGGACGACCCTGGGCACCGTTACGGATCCCCGCGCAATCGACGGGGGGATGGTCGCCGCGGACAGCGGCGTCCACCAAGTCGTCGGCGACGACCTGCGGAACGTCGGCCTCGACGACGTGCGCGACGTGTCCGGGCGGGGGATGCCCCTCGCGGCGACGGGCCACGGCCTCTATCGACTGGGCAACGGGTGGATGGACGACGCCGAGGGCGCCTTCGACGCCGTGAGCGTCGACGCCGCGGACGACCGGGCCCACGCCGTCGGCGACGCCGGCCTGTCCGAACGCGAGGCGATTGGCTCGTGGGCGCCCGTCGACGTGCCGACCGACGACCGACTCGCGGACGTAGCCTACACCGACGCGGCGACCGTCTGTGTCACCGAATCCGGAACGCTCCTCGCCGACACGGGCGATGGCTGGCGGACGCGCGAACTCGGCGTCACGGGCGTGACGGGGCTCGCCGTCCAGCGCTGACAACGAAAACGGTTTTCGTGGCGGCCGTCCACCACCGGGTATGATCCTCCCCGGTTCCGACTCGCAGGCGCTCGGTGCGGCGCTCGCCGCCGAGACGGGCCGCGAGCTCGCCGCGGTGACGTACGACCGCTTCCCCGACGGGGAAGGGATGGCGTCGGTCGACCTCGACGGCACGGCCCTCGACCGGGCCGTCGTCGTCGCGTCGACGCCGTCCGACACCGCCTACGTCGAACTCCTGCAACTGCAGGACGCCGTCCGGGAAGCCGGCGCCGACCACGTGACGACCGTCATCCCCTACATGGGCTACGGCCGGCAGGAACGCGCGTTCGAACCCGGTCAGCCCGTCTCCGCGCGGGCGGTGGCCCGCGCCGTCGCCACCGGCACCGACCGCGTGATTCTCGTCAACCCCCACGAGGCGTCGGTGACCGACTTCTTCGACGTGCCCTGTTCCGTCGTCGACGCCGCGCCGCGACTCGCCGACCCGCTCCCCGCCGACCTGACCGACCCGCTCTTTCTCTCGCCCGACGCGGGCGCCGTCTCCCTCGCCGAATCCGTCCGCGACGCCTACGGCGGCGGCGACGTGGACTACTTCGAGAAGGTGCGTCACTCGGGGACGGAGGTCGACATCACGCCCAGCGACGCCGACGTGACCGGGCGTGACGTGGTCGTCGTCGACGACATCATCGCCACGGGGTCGACCATGAGCGAGTCCATCGGCGTCCTCGACGACCGCGACGCCGCCGACGTGTTCGTCACCTGCATCCACCCGCTCTTGGTGCGGAACGCGCGGACGAAACTCGAACGCGCCGGCGTCACCGCCGTCTACGGCACGGACACCTTGGAGCGCGAGGTGACGACCACCTCCGTCGCGCCCGTCGTCGCCGACGCGTTGGGGTCCGCTGCCGCCGAGTAACTGCCGTCGCCGGGACGTTTTTGAGACGGGACAACGAGCATACACGTATGGCCGACTGCATCTTCTGTTCCATCGTCGACGGCGACATTCCCAACCACACCGTGTACGAGGACGACGACGTGTTGGCGTTCCTCGACGTCAACCCGTTGGCGCGGGGCCACACGCTCGTCATCCCCAAAGAGCATCACGAACGCGTCAACGACCTCCCCGCGGACTTGGCTGCGGACGTGTTCGCCACCGTCCACGACCTGACCGACGACGTGGAGGCGGCCGTCAACGCCGAGGCGACGACCATCGCCGTCAACAACGGCCCTGCCGCCGGGCAGGAGGTTCCGCACGTCCACGCCCACATCGTCCCGCGCTCGGAGGCCGACGGCGGCAAACCCGTCCACGCCCTCATCGACAACCCGCCCGAAGTGGACGACGACGAGTTCGCGGACGTGGCCGCCGCCATCCGCGACGACTGACGCCACTTCGACGCATTCGTTCTCGTCACGCTCTACCTTCATAGCCACGCGAAAATCGTCCGATTCTGTGGCAGAAATTAGAAAATAGTGGAATTAAATACGTATATTTGTACTAGGACGTATGGAGAAAAACCTATATATTGTAAGTACGTCCAGATAATTGTACGAGGTGATCGAGGCACGAACACAGTACCGGATGACCGACACATCGGCTTCCGAGCCGACTGTCGTCACAGCCACACGAGACGGTCAGTCACCAGGGTGGTGCGGCCAGTAATTGCTACCCGACTCTCGGCCGGCGCTCCCACCTGCTCCCGGTGGGACCGGACACCCTGTCTTCGCGGTATGCCATGCCTCGCCGCTTCGGCGGGGCTCAATTCGTTTTCTCGTCGAGCATTGCAGCCAGTCAGAATCGCGTCACGACCCGAGTCCTTTAGTCGGAGAGCGCGCCACCTCGGGGCATGAGTGACGCTGCTGACGGGACGGCGGCGCTGGTCGGCGCCACCGGTGGCGCGGGGACGACGCGACTGACGGTCGAACTCGGTGCTCTCCTCGCGAACGACGGGCGGGACGTATGCATCCTCGACGCCGCCTTCGCGACGCAGGGCCTCGCCGACTACCTCTCCGGGCGACTCGACCCCGACCTGACGGCGCTGCTCACCGACGACGCGGACGCTCCGCTCTCGGACGGCGTCGTCGATTTCTCGCTCGACAGCGACGGCGGTCGGCTGGCCTGTTGCCCCGCCGCTGCCCCCTTCGAGCGACTGGCGCGAGCGAAATCACCGGCCGCGGCGCAGGCGTTCGAATCGCGGGTCGCCACCGCGGCGACGACGTTCGACCACGTCCTCGTCGATACGCCGCCCGTGGCCGCGAATCAGGCCGTCGCTGCCGTGAACGCCACGGACCGAACCGTCCTCGTCGCGCCCGCGGCGACGCGTGGTCGGGACGCCGTCCAGCGACTCTCCGACCGCCTCGCCGACCTCGACGTCGACATCGACGGCGTCGTCTCGACGCGGGGTGAGCTCGCCGTCGCCGACGCCGCTGTCCCCGAGACGGACGCCGACGTGACCGCCGCGCCGACCTGTCTCGCCGACTCCTCGATGGCGACTGCCGTCGCCACCGTCGCCGACATCGCTGTCGACGCGACGCCCGCGACCGAGGACGGCCGCGGCCTCCTCGACTCCGTCGGCGATTTCGTTTCGGGGTAGTTACCCGCCGACGACGAACTCGCTTCGCGCGTCCTCGAGGACTGCCCGCGCGTGGCCGTCGGGGTCGACCGCGTCGTAGCGTTCGCGCACCTCGCCGTCGGCGAGGAGGAAGGTTACCCTATCTGCCGTCCCGCCGTCGGTCGAGACGCCGAAGGCCGACGCAACCTCCCCGTCGGGGTCTGCGAGCAAGTCGAACAGCAGTCCTTCGGAGTCGGCGAAGTCCGCATGTGTCTCGACGTCGTCGGTCGAAACACCATATACTGCCACGCCGAGTTCGCGGAACTCGGGCAGCGTCGCCTGGAACTCGCTTGCCTCCGTCGTGCACCCGCCCGTGAAGTCCTTGGGGTAGAAGTAGACGACCGCTGGGTCCGCGAAGGAGAGGGTGACCGACTCGCCGTCCTGTGTCTGTGCCGTGATTTCGGGCGCTGAATCGCCGGGTTCGAGCATCGACGGCGATTGGGCGGCAACCGGGATAATCGGTTCGACGGCCGCCGTGGGCTGCCGGTTATCGGAGGTCCTCGACGGCGCTCATCGTCTCGGCGAGCGCGTCGCGCTTGGCGACGGACGCGTTCGACTCGGGTTCGAGGACGCCCGCGACGGCGTCGGCCAGGTCCGGGACGGCCTCGTGGGTTTCGACGTACGTCGCGAGCGCGAACTCGGCTTCATCGGCGCCGACGAGAGTGACGGCTTCGGACCGCGAGAGGTCGCCGTCGAGCCAGTCGCGGAGAATCTCGCGGGCCGTCGGCGCCAGCGGCGACACGCCCGTGACGCCGCATCGATGCAGGAGCTTGGCCGCCGTCATCGGTGCGATACCCGCCTCGCGGGCGCAGTCACCGATACTCGTCCCCGCCGCGTACACGTCGAGTACCGTCGCCGCCGCCTCGGGCGTACAGGGTAGGTGATTCGCGTGCGCGTCGAGGCGGTCCAGCAGGTCACTGCCCGTCGCGTCGACCGTCGGGACGCCACGTTCGCGCTGCTGTTCGCACACTTCGATTCCGGCCGCGATGTCCGACAACCCCATCAACCGAGGTTCGTTCGCTATCCGACAAAAAACCTCGCCCGGCGACGAGTAACGTACCTATTACCGGTACGTTATGCACGCCCGCTCGCCCCGAATTTCCCGGTTCGCGCCCTCGTTTAAATACTCCATCGGGACCTATCTTCACGTGTGATGAGTCAGGCACGCGAGGCCGAATGCCCGGAGTGTAGTGGACGACTGAACGCCGACGGGACCGAGACGGTCTGCGGGCAGTGCGGACTCGTCGTCGACGAGTACTGCATCGACCACGGTCCGGAGTGGCGGTCGTTCGACGACGACCAGACGAACCCCGAGCGCACGGGTGCGCCGCTGACGCAGTCGCGACACGACCGCGGGCTGTCGACCGATATCGGGCGGTCGACGCGGGTGAAGGGACGGAAGCGTCGTCGACTCTCGCGCATGCGAGTCCAGCACAACCGTGCGCAGATATCGTCCAAGCGCGAGCGCAATCAGGTGTACGCCTTCACCGAGATTCGACGGCTCGTAAGCGCGCTGTCGCTCCCGAAGCACATCCGCGAGTCGGCGTGCTCGCTGTTCCGGTCGGCGCAGTCTGCTGACCTCCTCCGCGGACGCTCGCTCGAAGGCTTCGCCTCGGCGACGGTGTACGCTACCTGCCGAACCTGTTCCGTCTCGCGCACCGTCGAGGAAGTCGTCGACGCCGCGAAAGCCACCGAGGACGAACACCAGGCTGCCTACCGCGCGCTGAATCGCGAACTCGATATCCCGACTGGCCCCATCGACCCCGCTGAGTACGTCCCGCGCTACGCCAGCGAACTCGACGTGAGTCAGGCGGTCCAGCGGGCCGCGGAAACGTACGCTCGCCGCCTCCGAGAGTCGGGCGACACCGCCGGCCGCAATCCGAGTGGCGTCGCCGCGGCCTGTCTCTACACCGCCGCCCGCGACGCCGGGGAATCGCTCACCCAGCGCGATGCCGCCGAAGTCGCGGACGTGACTCCCGTTACGGTCCGCAATACCTACCAGCTCTTGCAGGACTGAACCGCGTCGGCGAGCGACCGAACACCCGCCGCTGCGTCCGATTCCGGTGCCGCCGTCACTATCGGCTGGTCCGCTTCGACAGACCGCCCGACCCGCGGGTCCGTGGGTATCGTCGTGACCGGCGCCCCGAGCACTTGTCGGAACGCGTCGGTCGGTGCGTCGTCCGCTCCATCGAGGCGATTGAGTGCGACGCCTGCCAGCCCGGCGTCGAGTTCCCGCGCCAACTCTCGCGTCCGGACTGCGTCCGCCAGTGCGAAGCGCCGCGGCGACGCGACCAGCAGGCAGGCGTCGGCGACGGCGAGGGGGATGCCAACGTCGGCACGCAACCCCGCCGGACAGTCCACGACCACGTCGCCCGCCTCGGCGGCCACGCGTTCGAGCACCTCTGCCAACCGACTCACGTCCGCTGCCCGGGCACCGGCGAGCGAGCGACCACACGGCAACACCGACACCGCTCCGCCCCGCACCGCTTCCGTCGCCGACGCCCGTCCGGCGAGCACGTCGTGCAGGTCCGGTCCTCGGCCCCGTGGGAGGTCCGCCATCCCGAGGTCGGCGTCGACGACGACGGCGTCGAGCGCCGCGCCGACGTTGTACGCGACGGTCGTCTTGCCGACGCCACCTTTCCCACCCGCGACGGCGACAATCACGACAACCTCCGGAGCGCTTCGACCGGCACGTCGACCGCCTCCGCCCGTTCCGCCAGCGCCGCAACGCGGCGTTCGACCGTCGCCAACGCCTGTGCGTCGCTCGCGATGCGTTCCTCGAGCGCCGCGACGTCTGCCTCCTTGGACTCCAATACGCTCGTCGCCGTCTCGACGGACGCGTCGGTCATGCGCTCGCCACGCTCGACGCGTTCGGCGACGGTATCGAGCCACGCTTCGACGGCGTCTGGCACGCCCTCAGCTGTGGCGTCGCCACTCGTCGTCACCTCGTCCGCCGAACGTTCTGCCGCTTCGTCCGCTGAACGTTCCGTTGCATTGGTTGCCGACGGTAGCGCGTCCGCCGGCGGTCGAGCATCGCCGAGTTCGCGCAGCACCGTCGCCGCCGTGGCACTCTCTTCAGCGTCGGCCGCACGCCCCTCGTCGGTCACCGACACCGGTGGCCGGCAGGACGGTGCCGAACAGGCGTACCCGAGCACGCGCCGTCCATCCGATGGCACGACGCCCTCGAACCCTTCCTCGTCCCAGCCAGATTCGGGGACACCGTCTCGACGCGGGGGCAGGACGCGGCCGTCGAGTCGGTTCGTCACTCGGACGCGACGGGGGACCGACGACGGGTTACGCACCTCGACCGTCACGAGCGTCACGTCCGCTCGCCCGTCGAGCGACGTGACTGACCAGTCGGTTTCCATACGCCCGCGTGGCCGCGCTATCCGACATAAATCACCGGCGCGTCGAGGGTCGTCCTCGCCGTTTCGGCGGCGATATCGGCCTCGGCTGTGACCGTGACCGGCGCGTCGAGTGGCGCTAGCCGTGCCACCGCGAACGCTGCCGTCGTCCGCGGGCCGTCGTACGTCTCCGGCGACTCGGCCGCGGTTCCGCGCCCCGGTACGGCGTCGAGTGCGGTTCGGAAGCGCTCCCAGACGTCGCCGACCAAGTCGTGCCTGACCTCTCGTTCGAGGTTCGCGACGCGGTCCTCGAGTTCGAGGCGCCGGTCACGCTGGTCGCGTGCCGCTCTCGCGGCCCGTTCCGCCTGTTCGAGGGCTTGCTCGGCCGCGATGCGCTCCGTCTCGCTCTCGGCGAGTTCGCTCGTCGCCTCCTGTAGTCGCTCCTCTATCGCCTCCGTCTCCGCGTCTACCTCCTTGCGGGCCTGCAAGCGCCCGCGCAGTTCCGCGACGCGCTCTCGGAGGCGGGATTCCCGGTCGCCCGCCGCCGCGACGCGTTGTCGCGCGTCTGCCACATCCACCGTCGGCGGCGACAGCGACGCCAACTCTTCCCGTGCGTCGTCGAGTGCCGACTGCGACGGCGACGTGTGGCCGAGCGCTCGTGCCGCCGTCGCGAGCGCCGCCCGCAGGTCGAACGTCGCCGGCGGGAGGCGAGCGACGTGGTCGTGGACGGCGCTCGGGTCGGGGCAGTCGACGGTGACTGGCGATTCTCCCTCTCTGACGGCCCGCACAACGGCCGCTGGCGATACGTCAGTATCGCGTAAATCCACGACGGCTCCCGCGTACGTTCGGCCCTCGTAGTCGACGCGCACGGCTCAGTCTCCCGTCACCTCACAGGTCGCTTTCGCGCATGTTCTCGGGGTCTGGGTGGTCCGTCCCCGACGCGAACTTGGCGTACGGCGTGCTCGGCGTGTCGCGGTCCTCGTACGCCTCGGCGGCTTCGCGGACCGACTCCGGGACGGTTTCGAACTCGTTGAACGGGTCGGTCCGTTCGACTTGGACGTCCCCGCTGTGTTTCGCGCGGAGTCGAAGCGCCAGAAAGGCTCCGAGCTCTGTCTCCTCGAACAGCGCCGCCCGGCCGAGCGAACGCACCACCGTCGACTCGTGGGTTCGGCAGACGTTTCGAAGCGTCGTTCTCGCGGCCCGCGAGTACGTGACGACGAGTAGCAACGTCTCCGGTTGGAGACGCGGTGCGACCTAACGGTATCGGTACCGGCAGTCATCCCAATCGCTCGATGTCGAACGATTCTGGCGGGTCCGAGGCGTGTTCGGCCACCCGCTCTCTGGCCGCGGCCCGCGACTCCGCCACGACGACAACGCCCTCGACGGCCTCGTCGCCTCGCCCGGCGTACGCCCCCAGTCCCGTCTCGTCGTCGAACTCCGTCGCGTACGTCCGCAGCGTCGCGAGCACTCGCTCTTCGGTCGCCGCGAGGTCCGCCTCTCCCTCTTCGAACGCCCGAAGCGCCTGCTCGACGTTTCGAATCGTGGAGATGCGGTCCATCAGACCACCTTGTACTGGTCCGTCGCCGGCGTGTACACGTCGCCTTTCCGCTTCAGCTGCTCTATCTGGTCCATCACCTTCTCCTCGGAGATGTCCTCGACCCCGGCGCGTTCGACGATGGCGTCGATGGGCGCACCCGCCTCGCCCTCGTACTCGGCGTCGACGGTTTCGATGACGTCTTTGATGCTCTTGATGCGGTCACGCTGGCTCTTCGAGGTGCCCGTCTCGATGACGTCGGCGTCGAACTCGCCCGTCTCGGGGTCGACGCCGATGTCCTGCAGACACGAGCGCACGATGTCGGTCGAGCGCTTGGCGTCCTCTTGCTCGACTGTATCCGAGAGTCGGACGCGGGCGCTGGCCTCCGCGAGTCGAACCAGCGCTTCGAGCTTTCGCGCGGTGACCGGCACCGGTGCGTCCTCGTCCGCGCCTTTCGAGCGCAGGTCGACGTAGAAGTCTCGAATCGCCGCCTGCGCCTCGTCGGTCATCGTCGGGTAGCAGTTGCGCTTGGCGTACGCGATGTACTTCCGCAGGAGGTCGGGGTCGATGGCGGGTTCGACCGTGTCCGTCACCGACGCCACCTCGGCTTCGGTGAACTCGGGGTTGGAGACGTTCGTCCGCTGGGTTTCGAGTTCGCCCGCGTAGTTGGTCCGCAGGATGTGCTCGGCGAGGGCGGCGTCCTCGTCCGGGTCGGGTTGGTCCGTCACCGTGAATATCAGGTCGAATCGCGAGATGAGCGCGGGTTCGAGGTCTATCTGTTCGCCGATGGGTTCGTACTGGTCGAACCGGCCGTACTTCGGATTCGCGGCGCCGAGCAGCGAACACCGCGATTTGAGCGTGGCGTTGATGCCCGCCTTCGAGATGCTGATTTCCTGTTGTTCGAGCGCCTGGTGCATGGCCGAGCGGTCCTCCGGTCGCATCTTGTCGAGTTCGTCGACGGCGGCGATGCCCTGGTCGGCCAACACCAGCGCCCCGGCCTCCAGACTCCATTGTTGACCTTCGCCGAAGTCGTCGCGAACGGCGGCGGCGGTCAACCCGGCCGAACTCGACCCCTTTCCGGAGGTGTACACCGAGCGCGGGGCGATATTCCGGATATATGACAACATCTGGCTCTTCCCCGTACCCGGGTCCCCGATAAGAAGCATATGCAGGTCGCCACGAATCCGCGACCCGTCGGGGAGCGTCTTCGTCACGCCCGAGAACAGCTGGAGAATCATCGCGAGTTTCTCCTCGTCGTAGCCGTAGATGGAGGGTGCGACGGAGGCGACCATCTCCTCGTAGATGCTGGGGTGATTCGACAGTTCGATGATTTCGCGTTTGTCCGCCTCCGTAATCTCCATATCCTCGAACTGTTCGTCCTCGATTTCGACGCTCACCCCATCCATGTAGAGGTCGAACAGCTGCGATTTCTCGTTGCCCTCCGTCACTTGGTCGATGTGGAGGACGCCCGTGACGGTGACGTGGTCGCCCGCGGTCACTTCGCCCGTGATGTCGTCCTCGATGTCGATGTCGATGCTCTGGGGTGTCTCGCCGCCGCGAAGGCCTTCTGGTGACTCCTGAACCCGGAGTTTCTGGGAGTCGACGAACTCGCTCTGGTCGTAGTTGACCCGGAACGGGCCCTGTCGCTCACAGCCCTGACACTCGTGGGGTTCCTGGAACCCGCCGTCGGACTGGGGGATGTACGTCATCGTTCCGCAGCGCTGGCATTCGAAGGCCGCCTCGGTGATCTTCGGGCGCACGTCCGTTGCCTTGCGGATGATGCCCGAGACGGCAATCATCCGCCCGACGTGGTTGTCGTGGACGCGAATTGCTCGGATGTCGACGGTGTCGGGTAGGTTCCGCAGGCGGACGTGGGCCTGGCCGAGCGACACGTCCGCGGGCAGGTCGTACATACGGAGGGCCTCCTCCGCGAAGTCACCGAGTTGGTCCGGCTGTGAGAGGTAGTCGTCGGCGAGGTCAGGGTCGAACTGATAGAGGTCGTTGTAGTCGATGTGGAGGGAGCGTTGCTCGTTCGGGTACTGCTGGGCGAGCTGGCTAATCGCGTCTCGGTAGTAGTTCCGATAGAACCGGGCGAAGCGGTCGACGAGCTCCTGGTTCGGGGACGACTGCGCCATTGCACGCCCCTTGCGCGGGACCGGCTAAGAACCTTCGCTTAGAACGAGACATCTGTCTCGATATCTTCGGTCGCCTCGCGCAACCCGTCTTCGCGGGAGTCGCTGGCGAGGCGTTCCGAGAGCGCGTCGTCGGTCAACAGGTCGACGAACTCGCTCCGGAAGCGGTGGTTGGTGCGGACGCTCCGGTCCCGACTCCGCTCCGCGGCGTCCGAGTCGTCGCCCTCGCGGACGAGGTGACAGTCGAGGCGGGCTTGGACCGCCGTCTCGGTGTCGATACCGGCCGCGTCGGCGATGGCGTCGTCGTCGGCCTCGTCGTAGAACGCGCGAATCACCTGCACGTACGTCTCGGTGTCGAGGTCGGTGGCGAAGTCGTAGCGTTCGCACATTGCGGTGACGAGTTCGCGCAGGCGGTCGCTCACTTCGGGACTGTCGGGGTCGGCGTCGACGAGTGACCCACGGCGCTCGGCTTGGTGCTCCGTCACCGTCTCCTCGCCGTCCGTCGCGTCGAGGATGATGTCGCGTAGCTCCGCGGTCTTCTCGTCCATATTACAGGACGGGCGTGTCTCGGCCAAAAACCCATCGGCACTCGCCGCTCAGATCGGGTACTCCCGCGGTTCGTGCTGGATGGAAATCCACTTCGTCTCCGTGATTTCGTCGAGGAAGGCGTCGCTGTTGTAGGTGCCGACGCCCGAGGCGCCCACCCCGCTGAAGGGGACGTGAGCCTCGTCGTTGATTGGCTGGTCGTTGATGTGGACGTTGCCCGTCTCCATGCGCTCGGCGATGTCCTTCGCGACGGCGAGGTCCTGCGAGTGGACGGCGCCGGAGAGGCCGTACTCGGTGTCGTTGGCGAGTGCGACGGCCTCGTCGACGTCCGAGAACGGAATCACGGGGGCAATCGGGCCGAAGTGCTCGTTGCACGCCGCCGCCATGTCGTTGGTCACGCCCGAGAGCACCGTCGGCGCGACGACCAGCGAGTCGTCGACGCCCTCGATTGGCACCGTCTCACCGCCGGTTTCGAGCGTCGCGCCCGCGTCGACCGTCTCCTCGACGTAGCCGAGCATCTCGTCGCGCTGTGATTCGTCGATGATGGGGCCGACGACGGTGTCCTCGTCGTGGACGCTCCCGACCGGGAGGGATTCGGCGCGCTCGGTGAGGCGCGCGACGTACTCGTCGTAGATGTCCTCGTGGACGATGTGGCGGTTGATGGAGATACACACCTGTCCCTGATGGACGAAGGAGCCGAACGTCGCGGCGTCGACGGCGCGGTCGAGGTCGGCGTCTGCCGCCACGACGTGAGCGTTGTTGCCGCCGAGCTCCATCGCCGGGACCGCGAGGTTCTCGCCCGCGATGCCCGCGACGCGGCGGCCGACCGACGTCGACCCGGTGAAGGCCACTACGTCGCTCTCGGGGTGACCCGCGACTCGGTCACCGATATCGGACCCGCGCCCCGTCACGACGTTGATGAGGCCGTCGGGGAGGCTGGTCTCCGCGAACAGCTTCGCGAAGAGCAGGCCGCCCGTAATCGGCGAGTTCGTCGACGGCTTGAGGACGACTGCGTTGCCGGCGGCGATGGCCGGGGCGACGGCCCGCATCGAGAGATTCAGCGGGAAGTTCCACGGCGAGATGACCGTCACGACGCCTTTCGGACTGCGCTCGACGAGGTTCTCCTTGCCCGGAACGTTCGAGGCGACGTGTTCGCCTTTCATCCGCCGGGGGAGCGTCGCGGCCTCCGTCGCGTGGTCGGTCGCAATCTGCATCGACGTCTCGCCCATGAGCGTCGACCCGCCCACCTCGTGTTCGAGGAGGTGGGTCACGTCGTCGTGGTGGGCCTCCAGCACGTCGAGGAACTCCTCGATGACTGCCTGTCGGCGGGCGGGGGGTTGCTCGGCCCACTCCGCCTGTGCGGCCGCGGCGGCCTCGTACGCGTCGTCGACGTCTGCCTCGGTGCCCGCGGCCACCGTCGTCACCGTCTCGCGGGTCGAGGGGTCCTCCACCGCGATGGTTTCACCGCTCGCTGCGTCGGTCCACTCTCCGTCGATGAAGAGTGCGTCCCAGTCCGCGTCGATGGAGAAGTCTGCCATCGTCGATACGAGGGCCCAGACACCGAAAAGGAGCGCGTACGCGGAAACTGTCGCTGGTTGTCACACCTGCCGGCAGATTTTCGTAAACCAGAATTTACTAAGTGGTTTACGAGAGAGGGGTGGGTATGTCGGCTTCGACGGATTCGGTCGAGTTGGTCGGCGACGAGGCGACGGGCAACATCGCCCGGGCGGTGCTGTTCGCGGCCGCGACCAGTGCCACCGCCCCGGTCGATATGGTTCATCCGCTCGCCCCGAACGTACCCATCACGCTCCAGACGGTCTGGGTGTATCTCGCGGGCGTCGTCCTCGGCCCCCTGTGGGCGGGCGTCGCCTTCACGCTCTACCTGCTCGCAGGCCTCATCGGCCTCCCCGTGTTCGCCGGTGGGAACGCCGGGCTGGGCGTCATCCTCGGCCCGACCGGCGGCTTCCTGATTGGCTTCCCACTCGCCGCGATGACTATCGGCGCTGTCGTCCACGGTCGCGACGGGTTGACGCCGCCGAGCGAGGTCCCGATTCCGCGACTCGTCGTCGGGTTGCTCGCGGGGACGGCCGTCGTCTACGCCGCCGGTGCGGTGGGGTACTCGCTCGTGCAGGCCATCGGTCTCGTGGCCGCGGTCAGCGCCGTCGTCGTTCCCTTCCTGCCCGTGGCGGGCCTGAAAATTGCGGCGACGGTCGCCATCCTCCGCAGCGACGCCATCGTCGCCCGATGATCACCGTCGACGGCTACACGTATCGCTACGACGACGTGGCGGCCGTCAACGACGTGTCTCTCACCGTAGACGACGGCGAGTGTGTCGTCCTCGCCGGCCCCAATGGGTCTGGAAAGACCACGCTCGTCCGCGGGTTCAACGGCCTCCTGACCCCCGACGAGGGCGAGGTGCGCGTCAACGGCCGGCCCGTCGCCGACGACCTGGTCGCCGCCCGCACCAGCGTCGGGATGGTGTTTCAGGACCCCCGCGACGGCTTCGTCGCCGCGACGGTCGGTTCCGATGTGGCCTTCGGGCCCGAGAACCTCGGCCTCGAACGCGAGGAAATCGACCGCCGCGTCGCCGACGCACTCGACGCCGTGCGGATGGCCGGCCGCGAGGACGACCGCATTGCCGACCTCTCGGGCGGCGAACGCGAACGCGTCGCCATCGCGGGCGCGTTGGCGATGGACCCCGACCACCTCGTTCTCGACGAACCTTTCACCGGCCTCGACCTTCGCGCCCGCGAGTCGGTGCTCGACCGCCTGCGCGCTCTGCGTGAGTCTGGCGTCAGCGTCGTCGTCGTCACGCACGACCTGCGGGACCTCTACTCGCTGGCCGACCGGGTCGTCGTCCTCTCGGACGGGTCGGTCGCGCTCGATTCGGAATCGCCGACGGCGTCGGAACTAGAGTCGCTCGGCGTCCGCCCGCCATGAGATTCGACGCGACGGGCGACACTATCGTCCACCGCCTCGACCCCCGCGCCAAACTGTTCGTGCAGGCCGCCGTCGCCGTCGCGGCCTTCGCCCACACGTCGCCGCGCGGCCTCCTCGTCCTCACCGCCTTCGCCCTCGGCGTCTGCTGGGTGGCGGCGACGCCGGTGGTCGACAGCCTGCGCTCCTACCGCGCCTTCCTCCCCTTTCTCGTCGCCGCGCCACTCGTGGAGGGGGCGACGCTCGGGGCGCCGTGGTTCGTCCCTGCCGATGCCGTCGGACCCGGACTGGCCAGCTACCGCGTCGTGGTGCTTCTGCTCGTCTCGACGGCGTACATCCGCACGACGCCCGTTCGGGAGTCTCGCGCCGCCATCCAGTCGCTTCTCCCGGGTCGGGTCGGCGTCGTCCTCGGCGCGGGCGTCGGGTTCGTCCTCCGCTTTCTCCCCTTGCTCCGCGACGACCTCTCGACGATTCGCGCGGCGATGCACGCCCGACTGGGGACGGCCCGGTCGCTCCGCGAGCGCATTCGACTCGTCGGCGTGACGGGACTTCGCCGGGTGTTCGGCCGCGCCGACCGGTTCGCGCTCGCGCTTCAGGCCCGCTGTTTCGCGTGGAATCCGACGCTCCCACCGCTCGCGCCGACGTGGCGGGACGTTCCCGCCGTCGCCGTCGGCGTGGCGTTGCTGGCGTGGGCCGTCTGGTGAGACGCTGCCTACTCCCGGGCCGTCCCGCGCCGGGTGACGACGGCGAGCGACGCGGCGCCGACTGCGAGCACGGCGGCGAGGAGGCCGAAGCCGACGGCCCACCCGGCGTCGTCGGCGAGCGTTCCGACGACGGCGGGGCCGAGCGCTCCCACGAGGATGTAACTGGTGCGGACGGCGCCGAAGCCGACGCCTTGCTCCGTCTCGGCGAGCGCCGTCACCGCCCGCGCTTGCACGGGCGGCCCCCACGCCATCGCGACGCCGACGAGTGCCACTGCCGGCACCGCGACCAGCGCGCCCTCCGTGAGCGCCAGACTCGCGTAGCCGAGGGCACCGAGAGTGAACAGCCCACCCGTCACGGCGTCCCGTCCGAGGCGGTCGGCGGCCCACCCGCTCACCGGCTGGAGCGCCGCCACGATGCCGAAGTAGGCGGCGAAGAGCGCGCCTGCGGCGGACAGGGAGAGGCCGTGGTGAACGACGAGAAACGTGGGGAGAAAGGAGAGCGTCGCCAGCGACGCGAACTCACCGACGGTAGCGAGGCCGACGCTGAACGCCACCGGCGGGCGAGCGAGGACGCCGACGAGCGCTCGCGGCCGCATCGACGCACCCCCGTCGGTCCGCGCCGGCCGCGGTGCTGGCGCGCCTCCCGACCCGCGCACGGCGACGACGCCGAGCACCAGGACGGCGACGAGCGCCCCGCTCCCGACGGCGACGCGCCACCCGAACCGCGCGCCGAGTAGCGTCGCCAGCGCCGGCGCGACCAGACCCGCTGCCTGACTCCCCATGCGGTGGACGCCGATGACGCGGCCCACGTCCTCGAAGCGCCGGGCGAGGAGCGCCGTCGCCGGCGTGTAGTAGAGGCCGGCGCCGACGCCGAGCAAGAGCGCGAACGCGCCGAACGTGAGCAGCGAGGGCGCCGCCGCGAGCGCCACCGCCGCCACCGCCGTACAGCCGAGGGCGGCGAGGACGACCCGACGCGGCCCGTAGCGGTCGCCCGCCGCGCCGCTCGGTGCCTGCGCGACGGCGTACACCACCCACATTCCGGTGAGTATCGCGCCGATGGCGCCCTGCGAGACGCCGAACGAGTCGCGCAGCGACGGGACGACTGGGCTGACGAGCAACTGCGCCAGCCGAACCGCGAAGTACGCGCCGACGCAGACGGACAGCGCCGCGTGCCGCTCGTCCAACTGTGCTATACTATACCGTGACATTACTTGACACACATAGCAGTCTATAGTGATATATATTTCGCCGAGTTCGGCGTAGCGTCTTTCTCTCCCCCTGCCGAGCCGTCGGTATGCACGTCAACGAGGCCGAACTGGACTGGGAGACGGTCGACCACGACGAGACTGGCTTTCGGCGCAAGCGCCTCGCCGCCGCGGCGGGTGGCGAGCGGCTGGGCTGTTCGCTGTACGAACTCCCGCCCGGGGAGCGCTCGTGGCCCTTCCACTACCACACCGGCAACGAGGAGGCACTCTACGTCCTCGCGGGCACCGGACAGTTGCGTACCGCCGACGGCGTCGAGGAACTCGAAGCCGGCGCGTACGTCGCCCTGCCCGCCGGCGAGGTGGGCGCTCACCGCGTGAGCAACGACGGCGACGAGACGCTCCGCTATCTCGCTATCTCGACTATGGACGACCCGGACGTGACCGTCTATCCGGATTCGGGGAAAATCGGCGTCTTCGGCGGCTCACCGCCGGGGAGTACCGAGTCGCGGACCGTCGCGGGCTACTACCGCCGCGACGACGAGGTGGACTACTGGCTCGACGAGGTCTGAGCGCCCAGCGCGGTCCGAACAGCTGCTGCCGGCTCTCGGTCGCGCTCCGGCGCGTTCTCCAGATGCGCGTCTAGCGCCTCGCAGGCCACCTCGCGGTCGGTTTCGTCGAGCCGAGTGCCCGACTCGATGCGGTCGATGACCGCGACGACCCGGCCCACGTCGCCGTCCGCCGCGGCGGTTCGCTCTGCGTGCTCCACCACCGCCGCGTGCAGGACCCACGCCGCTTCTCGGGACAGGTCGATTCCGCGTGGACCGTGTCGGTGTGTCGGGGACATAATGTCTCGCTTCGGGGGAGGTGTATGAGACTCTTGTGGCCCTCATACGGTTTATTGTAAATCATCACCGGTGGTTCGCCCGCCCGTCTCGGCGATCCACCGGAACACAGTTACAATAATCCGTATCAGATGAATTCGCGCACGTCGGAGTACCACATGTCGTGGTGGTCGACGGCGTCGACGCGTTCGGCGATTTCGACGGCGAGGGCGTGCCAGCACAGGTCCGTCGGGTCGCTCTGGTCGAGGTTGTACTCCGCGTCCTTGCAGGTGCAGGAGCCCTCCTCGACGATGTACTCGTCGTCGTGGCCGACGACGACGGTGAAATCCCGGTACTGCTTGATTCGCTCCTCCGAGACGGCTTCGATGGCGCGTTGCCCGCGGTCACCGTGGGCCGAGAGAATAGCGTCGACGATTGGCCCAGACAGCGCTCCCGCCGCCGAGAGCGCCGCCCGCCAGTCCTCCTCCTCGCTCACGACCAAATCCGTCGTCCCTCGGCGTCTAAAGGAGTTCGGTCGGTCCGAAACGCGACGTGCGGCCGTCGCACGCCGCGCCCGCGAACCGCGCCGTTTTTCGGCGCACCCACCCCACATCGACCATGCGCGTCACCGAGGGCGGAGTCGAGTTCGAGGTGGCCGACGCTCGCGACGGCGCGAGCGAGGGCCGCGGCGACGACGTTTTCTACAACCCGACACAGGAACTGAACCGCGACCTGACCGTCGCCGTCCTCCGAGCCTACCGCGAGCGCGAACCCCGCGCCGACTCCTATCTCGACGCGATGACTGCGAGTGGCGTCCGCGCACTCCGCGCCGCCAACGAGGGCTGGGACGTGACCGCCGCCGACACCGACGCCGAGGCCGTCGCCCTCGCCCGCGAAAACGCCGCTCGCAACGACCTCACCGTCGACGTGCGCGAACGCGACGCCAACGCCCTGATGCACGATTCGACCCACGACGTCATCGACCTCGACCCCTTCGGGACGCCCGTCCCCTTCGCCGACGCCGCGTTCTCGAACGCCCGCGACCTAGTCTGTGTCACCGCCACTGACACCGCACCGCTCTGTGGCGCCCACTTCGAGAGCGGCGTCCGCTCCTACAGCGCCGTCCCCCGAAACACCGACTACCACCCCGAGATGGGGCTTCGAATCCTCCTCTCGGCGATGGTGCGGACCGCCGCCCGCTACGACACCGCCGCTCGCCCAATCTGCTCGCACGTCTCCCGCCACTACGCCCGCACCTACCTCGAACTCGACGGCCGCGCGACGAAAGCCGACGAGTGCATCGACGAACTCGGCCACGTCTACCACTGCGAGGACTGTCTCACCCGCGACCACGAGTACGGCCTCATCGCCGACCCGCCCGAGGCGTGTCCGGCCTGTGGCAGCAATCGCCTCGTCACCGCCGGCCCGCTCTGGTTGGGCGCCGTTCGCGAGCCCGAGTTCGTGGCTCGCGTCGCCAGCCACGTCGACGACGAGATGGGCGAGGCGGCCCGCGCCCGCCGGATGCTCGACCGGCTGGAGACGGAACTCGACGAACCGACCCACTACGACCAGCACCGCCTCTGCAAGG